>Ga0302288_1000308_pt1 | contig 41649 bp, 36 predicted proteins | sample III_Fen_N1_1_FD_194549 | JGI IMG/M metagenome (GOLD analysis project Ga0302288, IMG submission 194549) | Peat permafrost microbial communities from Stordalen Mire near Abisko, Sweden - III_Fen_N1_1 | ecosystem: Environmental > Terrestrial > Soil > Wetlands > Permafrost | place: Sweden: Abisko...
TTTTGAAAATTTATCCAAAGAAAAAAATCCTCCAGTATATTTAAAAAATGCAGAAATAAAAGAATTAAATTTTGTTCCTATTCCACATAATGAAAAATATGAACTTGATTTACATAGACCATACATCGATGAGATAGAACTTGTTTGCGATTGTGGTGGAAAACTTGAACGTACTAAAGAAGTTATGGATGTTTGGCTTGATTCTGGATGTATGCCATTTGCACAAGATCATTATCCATTTGAAAATAAAAAGTTAATAGAAACAAATGGTTATCCTGCAGATTTTATCAGTGAAGCTATAGACCAGACTCGTGGATGGTTTTATACACTTCATGCAGTAGGAGTTCTTATGGGGCGTGGAAAAGCCTATAAAAATGTTATTTGTTTAGGACATTTACTTGATGCAAAGGGTAAAAAGATGTCAAAATCTCTTGGAAATATTATTGATCCATGGGTTATGATTGATAAATATGGAGTTGATACTCTTCGTCTTTGGATGTATTCAGTTAATCAACCAGGTGAATCAAAAAACTTTGATGAAAAAACTGTTATGGAATTGCATAGACAAGTTTTTGGTTTGCTTTACAATGTTTTAGCTTTTTATGAATTATATCGTGATTCTAAATTAGAAACATTAGAATATATAAAATCAGATAATATTTTAGATCAATGGATTATTTCTCGATTTAATGAACTTACAGAAAATACAACAAAGCATTTAGATAATTATAAACTTCTTGAACCCGTTCGCGCTATTCGTGATTTTATGGATGATCTTTCTACTTGGTACTTACGTCGTTCTCGTGACAGAATAAAAAATGGTGATGAGAATGCTAAAAAGACTTTATATTTTGTATTAAAAAATCTAGCAAGATTAATGGCCCCATTTACTCCTATTGCATCTGAAGATATTTGGCAAAAATTAAAGAATGTAAAAGATGAGGAAAGTGTTCATTTAACCAATTGGCCAGAATCAAATTCAATTGATAAAAAATTAATTGAAGAAATGAAAGAGGTGAGAGATGTTGTTACTTTTGGATTACAATCAAGACAAAAGGCAGGGATTCCAGTAAGGCAACCACTTAACGTGATCTTAATAAATGATTCTGTTTTAAATGAATTAGATTCTGGTTTTATAGAGCTTATTAAGGAAGAGATAAATGTAAAAAAAGTATTTTTTGGACATTCTATGAATGAAGATTCTGCTAAATTTATTAATCATATAACTATAGATTTAAGTCAGCCAATTCAACTTGATACGAATATCACTGAAGACCTTAAAAAAGAAGGTAATTACCGTGAGTTATTAAGAGCAATTCAGGATATTAGAAAAAAGAACGGATTAAATACAAATGATGTTATAACTCTTGTTATCAATACTGATAATCTTGGGCAAGAAATTATAAATAAATTTAAATCGGAAATAATGAAAGCAGTTAATACAAAAGAGATACAAATTAAAGAAAATGATGGAATAGAAATTAAAATTGATAGTATTAATTTTAAGATAACTCTAATAAAGTAGTTATATAAAATAATGAATCTTGGCAATAAAAAATTAGTCATATTTGATTTTGATGGAGTATTAGCCAATACTATTCAATTATCATTTAATATTCACAAGGAATGCAATCCTGATTTTACTATAGAAAAATTACAAGAAATATGTAATGGTAATTTCATTGATAATATGAAACATGAAAATAATAATAAAAATCATAATATTCCGACTAATTTTTACGAAAAATACAAAGAACAGATTATGAAAATGACTATTGATGATATATTATCTAAAACAATAATAGAATTAAATAAAAATTATATTTTAGCTATTGTCTCATCTACCACTACTGTATATATTAGAAATTTTTTAGAAAAAGAAAATGTTGACAAATGTTTTTCTGATATTTTAGGTGCCGATATCCATAGTGATAAAACAATAAAGATTAATAGTCTTTTAGAAAAATATAATATTAAACCCAATAATACTGTTTTTGTAACTGATTCATTGGGGGATATTTTAGAAGGGAATAAATGCGGGGTTAGTTCTATCGGTGTTACTTGGGGAATTCACTCAAAAGAAAACTTAGAAAAAGGGAATCCTATTGCTGTTATTGATGATCCTAGGGATTTATTGGACTGTATAAAAAATGTGTTAAAATAGTCTTATGGTAAAAGTATTTATAGTTCATGGTTTTGAAGGGCAACCTAATGGAGGTTGGCGTCCTTGGCTTATGGCAGAACTCGCAAAACACGATATATATGCTTGTGCTTTACCGATGCCTACTCCTGATCACCCAGTAAAAAATGAGTGGATTAAAACAATAAGTGATGCAATTAAGAATCCGACAGATGAAATATTTTTAATAGGACATTCTTTAGGAGTTCCAGCCATTTTGCACTATATTGAAACTTTAGATAAAAATTCAAAAATTGGTGGAGCTATTCTTATTTCTGGTCCTATTTTTGAGGTTAAAGGAGATGAATATGAAGATGTGAATAGTTTTTTGAATACATCTTTTGATTTTGGATATATTAAAAATATTTGTAATAATTTTATTGTTATTCATGGGGATAATGATAAGATAGTTAATTTTTCTGAAGGAGAATATTTATCTCAAAAACTTTCTTGTGATTTAATACCAATCCCTAATGGAGGACATTTAGGTGGACACGATGGTTGGTATCAATTTCCTAAACTTCTAGAATCATTATTAAAAATGATTAAGTAAAAATAATTACTTTATGCATCACATTTATCATACTCACGGATTAATACTCTCATCTCGAAATATTGGTGAGGCAAATAAAATGCTCACTATTTATACTCGTGAAATGGGATTAGTTAGAGCTTCCGCTCAAGGAATAAGACTTCATAAATCAAAACTCCGTTTTTCTTTGCAAGATTTTTCTTATGCAAATATTGATTTAGTTCGTGGGCGTGATATTTGGAGGGTGACTTCAGCAGCAAACATTTCTACCTTTCCATATGCACGATCATCTCGACCTTCTATTCTTTTAATAGCTCGTATAAGCGCATTGATTGAAAGGCTTTGTGATGGAGAAGAAGCGAATGAAGATATCTTTGATGATTTTATTCAAGCTTTATATTTACTTGATGATACAAATATTTCACTATCATCTCGTGAAGCATTAGAACTTCATCTTGTTTTAAGAATAATGAATACACTTGGTTATATAGGAGAATCTACTATGCTTGAACAATATCTTTCTTCTTCTTTTGATGAGACAAAAATAACAAGTTTATTAAAAGAACGTCAATCAATCGTTGCCCATATAAATAGAGCACTAAATGAAAGTCATCTATAAATAGCGTTATTATTATGCTATAATTATTTTTGTATGACAGAGAATAATAGCAAAATTGAAGATATTAAACGTCGTCTATATGAGCGTGAAGATACAATCTCAGAACGTCCAAGAGAAGGTGTTCTTCATCAAGTAACTCATAAAGCACCAGAAGATTGGCAAGGTGGTATTAAAAAGGCTGATGATTCTAATCAAAATAAAAATATGAAAAAACCATCAACTTCAATCCTTAAATATTTTTTTATACTTGCAGTTGTTTTCTTTATTGCAGCGATTGGATATGCAATTTATATGTTTTCAAATGGAGGAGTATCAGTATCTAATGACAATATAGACATTACTGTTTTAGGTAATGCTTTTGCTAAGGGGGGAGAAGAATTACCCCTTCAAGTTGAAATTGTAAATCGTAACAAGGCAAATCTTGAATTGGCAAATTTAATAGTTGAATACCCTAAAGGAGCAGATGATAGTTCAACCGACTCAGTGATATTACCTTATGATTCAATTGGAACTATTAAGCCTGGTCAAAGTGTAACTCGAGATATAAAAGTTACCCTTTTTGGTACAGAACAATCAACTCGTAATATAAAAATTAGTTTAGAATATCATCCTGAGGGTTCGAATGCTATTTTTTCAAAAGATAAAGAATATCCAGTTACTATAAGTTCAGCTCCATTATCTCTTAATATTGATACGCCAACTTCTATTTCTTCAAATCAACCATTTTCATTTAATGTTACGGCAGCATTGAATACAACTTTACCTGTAGGTAATACAATTTTACAAGTTGCCTATCCAAGTAATTTTATTTTTGATAGCGCAATCCCTGCTCCATCTATAGGTAATTCCGTTTGGGATCTTTCTTCTTTAACTTTAACTAACCCTATTCCAATAATAATAAAAGGCCGTCTCGTTGGACAAGATGGTGATGAACAAGTATTTCATGTATATGCTGGAGCTACAAATCAAAATAATCAATCTATAGTTAGTGTTGTTTATAATTCACTATTACAAACAATTTTAATATCTAAACCATTTCTCGAAGCGCGTATTTTAGTTAATAATCAAGATTTACCTGAATACACTGCTTCTGGAGGAGGAAATATTCATGCTGAAATTTCATGGGCCAATAATTTATCTACAAAAATTACCGATGCACAAATTATTGCAAGTATTTCAGGTAATGTTCTTGATAAATCTTCTGTGTCTCCATCTGAGGGATTTTATGATTCTGTAAATAGTCAGATTATTTGGGATAAAAATTCTATTCCAGAATTAGGTTCTATTGAACCTGGAGCAAGAGGTGATATTAGTTTTAATTTTAAATCTTTATCTTTAGTTGGTCTTTCAAATGCGATTAAAGATCCACAAATTATATTAGATGTTAGTATAAAAGGTAGACAACCTTCTGAAGGCTCTACTTTTGGAGATGTAAATAATTTTAATAAGAAAGTAATTAAAATATTATCTGATTTTCAAATAGCTTCATCTGCAAATTATAGTTCTGGAGAAAAACCACCTAAGGCAGAATCTGAGACAAGATACAATGTTAATTGGACACTTTCTAATTCTGCAAATATTATAACTTCTGCTCAAGCTCGATCCGTTTTACCAATTTATGTTAATTGGGTTGGTGTTACTAAAGGGTCAACTGAAAATATTACCTACAATGAAGTTACTCGCGAAGTAATTTGGAATGTAGGAACAGTTAAAGCTAGTACTGGTTTTGGATCAACCAGAGAAGCATCATTTCAAATATCCTTAAAACCATCAGCTTCTCAAATAGGTAGCGTTCCTCAACTTATGAAAGATGTTTATCTTTCTGGAACTGATTCATTTACTTCAACCTTGATTAAGAGTACACGTGGACCAATAACAACAACACTTATCAATGATCCTAGTTTCCAAAGTGGAGATGATCGTGTTGTTAGATAATTATTAATTTACAAATGATAAAATAAGATATGCAAGAAACAAATGAAAATTTAATGGAAAAAATAATCTCACTTTGTAAAAGAAGAGGTTTTATTTATCAAGGCTCTGAAATATATGGAGGACTTGCAGGTACTTGGGATTATGGACCACTTGGTGTTTCATTAAAAAATAATATAAAAACTCTTTGGTGGAAAAAGTTTGTAGAATCTCGTGAAGATATGTATGGAATAGATGCGGCAATTATTATGAATCCTGCTGTTTGGAAAGCTTCTGGTCATGTTGATACTTTTACAGATCCTCTTATAGAATGTCCTAAATGTAAAAATCGTTATCGTGAAGATCAAGTTATAACAGAAACAAATGGTAAATATAGTGGTTTCAAATTATGTCTTAATTGTAAAGAATTACTTGGTGAGCCTCGTCAATTTAATATGATGTTTTCTACTCAAATTGGAGCATCAGAGGATTCTTCTTCTAAGGTTTATCTTCGTCCTGAAACAGCTCAAGGAATGTTTGTTAATTTTAAAAATGTTGTTGATTCTTTCCATCCAAAGCTTCCTTTTGGTATGGGTCAAATAGGAAAAGCTTTTAGAAATGAAATAACTCCACGCGATTTTATTTTTCGTGTGAGAGAATTTGAACAAATGGAAATAGAATATTTTATAAAACCTGAAGGTTGGGAAAAATATTTTGAATATTGGCACGATGAAATGCTTGCATGGATAGAAATGATTGGTATTGATATGAATAAAGTTCATGAGCTTGAAGTAGAGAAAGAAGATTTAGCTCATTATTCAAAACGCACAGTAGATTTTGAATTTGATTTTCCTTTTGGAAGAAAAGAACTTTATGGATTAGCATACAGAACAGATTTCGATTTAAGTATTCATAAATTAAATTATCAAGATGAAGAAACAGGGACAAGAATTGTTCCTCATACAATTGAGCCATCTTTTGGAGTTGATAGAACCATTCTTGCTGTTATGACCAGTGTTTACAAAGAAGATAATAGTGGGGAAGAGGTTAGACCATATCTTGCCTTTAAGCCTTCAGTTGCGCCTGTTATTTGTGCAGTTTCTCCACTCTTAAAGAATAAGGCAGAACTTCGTGATTACGCAAGAACCGTTTATAGAACACTCAAAGATGAGTTTGGGCGTGTTATGTGGGATGATAATGGAAATATAGGTAAACGCTATAGAAGACAAGATGAGATAGGTACTCCATGGTGTATTGTAATAGACTTTGATACATTATCTGATGAATCTGTAACGATACGTGATCGTGATACAGGTTTACAAGAAAGAATTAAAAAAGAAGATATCGCGAAGTACATAAAAGAGAAAATGAATTAAATAATTAATTAAAAAATAAGACCACAAAGTCTTATTTTTTAATACCTAAAATTATGCTAAAATGAGCTTTATGCAAAAAGCTATAAAGAAAACATTAAAGAATGGGTTAAGAATTGTAACTGTACCAATGAAAGAAAATCCTACCGTTACAGTGTTAGTTCTAGTGGGTACGGGTAGTGATTATGAAACAAAAAAAATAAATGGTATCTCACATTTTTTAGAACACATGTGTTTTAAGGGTACAATAAAAAGACCAACTTCACAAACTATTTCTCATGAATTGGACGCACTTGGTTGTCAGTATAATGCTTTTACAGACCACGAAATGACTGGATATTACGCTAAGGGTGATGCTAAAAATTTCAAACAAATTTTTGATGTTGTAACTGATATTTATTTAAATTCAACTTTTCCTGAAGCAGAAATGGAAAAAGAAAAAGGAGTTATAATAGAGGAAATAAATATGTATGAAGATATGCCTCAACGTCATATTCAAGATATGTTTCAAGAGGTTTTATATGGAGATCAACCTTCCGGTTGGAATATTGCAGGAACAAAAGAAAATGTCAAAAATATGGTTAGAGATAATTTTGTAAATTATAAAAAAAGTCATTATGTAGCAAAAAACACAGTTGTTATTGTTGCTGGGAATATTACAAATGATGAAGTTTATAAAGAGGTAAATAAATATTTTAAAAATGTTCATACAACTGCAAGTGGAAAGAAAGTTAAAACAAAAGATATACAGAATAAATCAAAAGTTTTAGTAAAATTTAAAGAAACAGATCAGACACATTTTGTACTAGGAGTTAGAACATTTTCTTTGTTTGATAAAAGAAATTCTATTTTATCAGTTCTTTCTGGCGTACTTGGTGCAGGAATGAGTTCAAGGCTTTTTGCAAAACTTCGTGAAGAAATGGGAGTAGCATATTATGTAAGAGCTTATAACGATGCATCCCTTGATCATGGATCTTTTCAGATTTCTGCAGGAGTAAATAATTCTAGAACAGAAGAAGTGTTAAAAGAAATTTTAAAAGAATGTATATTACTCACAAAAGAATTGGTAAATGACAAAGAGCTTAATAAAGTAAAGTCATTTTTAATTGGTAATACAAAATTATCATTAGAAGCCACTGATGATATTGCAAATTTCTATGGTGGACAAGAGCTTCTTAAAAAAGAGATAAAAACACTTGAAGAAAAGATAAAAGAAATTGAAAAAGTAACAGCAAATGATATTCAAAAAATGGCAAAAATCATATTTAAAGATAAAAATCTTAACCTTGCTATTATTGGGCCATTTAAAAAAGATGATAAATTCAAGAAAATTTTAAAATTCTAATTTTAGTAATACTATGTTACTATATATAGTATATGGATAATAATGTTAAAAATATGAAAATAAGTATTTCAACAAATACTATGATAAAAATGCTCTTACTAGGAGTTTTAGTTTTTGCTATCATAAAACTTTATAATATTATTCTAGTTATACTCATCGCCATTGTGATTGCTTCTTTTGTTGAATATGCAGTTAAAAAAATTAAACCATATATAAAAAATCGATCTCTTGCTGTTTTTTTAATTTACATAACCACTTTTATTTTTATAATTGGAATATTATATGTTTTTATGCCAGTTTTTATAGAAGAAATGTCTATACTCGTTTCATCTTTATCTCAATATATTCCTAATAATAGTATTTTAAATACATTTCAACCTGACACAATATCTGGAGCTAAAGATATGGTCACTAGTTTATCTCATAATGCATCTATTGGTGATGTGATAAAAAGTGCTCAAAGTTTGATTTCTAGTTTGTCTGGAGGTTTTATGGATATTTTTGGGGGAGCTTTTGGGGGTATTATTAATTTTTTCTTAATAATAATAATTTCTTTTTATCTTTCAATTACAGAAAAGGGTGTTGAGAATTTTTTACGTATTATCACTCCACGCGACAGTGAAGAATATATAATTAGCCTTTGGCAGCGCACCGAACATAAGATTGGCTTATGGGCACAAGGTCAAATGCTTTTAGGAGTTATTATAGGGGTTCTTTCTTATCTAGGTCTTACAATATTGGGAGTTAAATATTCATTAGTTCTTGCTATTATTACGGCCTTTTGTGAACTTGTTCCTTTTGGTATTTTCTTAGCAATGGTTATTGTTACTCTTTTTGGATATTTAGATGGTGGGGTAACTCTTGCTCTTCTATCTTTTGGTTTATATTTTATACTTCATCAATTTGAAAATTATTTAATTTATCCATTAATTATAAAAAAAGTTATAGGAATATCTCCACTTGTTGTTATTCTTTCTATTATAATAGGATTAGAACTCGCTGGATTTTTTGGAGTTATATTAGCTATACCAGTAGCTGTATGTTTATTAGAATTTTTGGATGATCTTGAAAAAGAAAAAGTATTAGCTCGTAATAATTAAATTAATATGTCTAAATCATTTTACATAACCACAACCTTACCATATGTTAATGCTGATCCTCATGTTGGATTTGCTATGGAAATTATTCGTGCTGATGTTATAGCTCGGTACAAAAAATCACAAGGCTATGACGTTTTTTTTAACACTGGTACTGATGAACATGGTAAAAAATTATGGGAGAGTGCATTAAGAGAAGGGAAAGAAATTCAAGATTATTTAGATGGATATGCATTAAAATTTCGTGGACTTAAAGAATTACTAGATATTTCAGATGATGTACATTTTATAAGAACAACAGATTCTAACCATATTGTAGCTGCTCAGGAATTTTGGACTCGCTGTAAAGATAATGGATATATTTATAAAAAGACATATCAAGCAAAATATTGTGTAGGTTGTGAATTAAATAAAACTGATTCAGAATTAAATGAAAAAGGTGAATGTTTTATTCATCCAGGAAAGCCTGTTGAATTAATAGATGAAGAGAATTATTTCTTTAAATTTAGTGCCTTTGAAAAACAGCTTTTAGATTTATATGATAAAAATCCTAATTTTGTTTTACCAGATTTTCGTCTAAATGAAATTAAAACCTTTGTAGAGAGAGGCCTTGAGGATTTTTCTGTTTCTCGTTTAGTGTCAAAAATGCCATGGGGAATTCCTGTTCCAAATGACGAAGAACAAGTTATGTATGTTTGGTTTGATGCACTTGTAAATTATATTTCAACACTAGGATGGCCTAATCAAATAAAAGATAAAGAAGCAGATTTATTCGAAAAATATTGGGTAAATGGAACACCAGTTCAATATTGCGGTAAAGATAATTTACGTCAACAATCTGCAATGTGGCAAGCAATGCTTATGGCATGTGGTTTACCATGTTCACATAAAATAATAGTAAATGGTTTTATTACAGCTGAGGGTGGTGTAAAAATGTCTAAATCTCTTGGTAATGTTTTTAGTCCATACGATGTTGTTTCTGAATATGGCACAGATTCTTTAAGATATTTTGTACTTCGTGAATTATCTACTTTTGATGATAGTCCTTTCACTATGGAAAGGTTTAAGGATTCTTATAACGCGAATCTTGCAAATGGAATAGGGAACTTAACTTCGCGTCTAATGAATATGTTAGTTACTTATGATATTGATATAAGTGGTATTTCTTTTGAACCTATTATAAGTGGGGAAATTGAAGATGGCTATAAATCATTTGAATTAAATAAAGTAACTAACGTTATTTGGAATGAAATTACAAGTCTTGATCAATTTATTCAAAATACTGAACCTTTCAAAAAAATTAAGATAGATAAAGAACAAGCAACAATGGATCTCTTAGAAGCAGCACAAAGATTGGCTCGCATCGCAGTAACCTTAGCGCCTCTTATGCCTGAAACTTCACATAAAATAATTATGTTTTTAGAAAATAGAGAAAAACCAGAAACGCCATTGTTTTTAAGAAAAGAATAAAATGAATCCTAAATATATTGATATACATTCTCATTTAAATCTGAATCAATTTGATTCTGATAGAGAAGAAGTAATACATAAATTAAAAGATAATAATATCTGGACTATTACTGTTGGAACAGATTATAAATCTTCTTTACTTGCAGTAGAACTAGCAAATAAACATGATAATTTATTTGCTTGCATAGGTCTTCATCCGAGTGATGTTTTGATTGAAGAGTTTAATTACTCTGATATGTTATTTCTTTCACAAAATAAAAAGGTTATAGCAATTGGTGAATGTGGATTGGATTATTTCAGAGATGATGATGAAGATTTTAAAATAAAACAAAAAGAAATATTTAAATTACATATTAAACTTGCTTTAAAAACTAATAAACCTTTAATGATACATGCAAGGCCAAGTAAGGGGACTATGGATGCTTATATTGATGTTTTAGATATTTTGGAATCTTATAAAAATGATAATTCTAAACTTAATGCCAACTTTCATTTTTTTGCTGGAGATTTAAATATAGCAAAGAGAGCTATTCGTCTTTCTTTTACATTATCTTTTGATGGCCCAATAACTTTTTCGCATGATTATGATGAAGTTATAAAAGAAACACCAATAGAATCAATTATGGCTGAAACTGATTCTCCATTTGCAGCTCCAGTTCCTTATAGAGGTAAGAGATGTGAACCATATATGGTGAAGGAAATGATAAAAAGAATTGCTGAGTTAAAAGGATTAACAGAGAAAGAAACTAATCAAATTATTTTGAGTAATATAAAAAGAGTATTTAAAATATAGTATTTTAGTAATATAACTTTTTACAAAATAGATGGTTTTTGTATTTTATTTGATATAATAAAAAATGTATATGTCATTAATTTTAAAAAATAAACTAAACAATAAAAAAGGCTTCACTCTTATTGAACTTCTAGTAGTAATAGCAATAATCGGAGTACTTGCTTCTGTAGTTCTCTCTTCTTTAAATTCTGCACGAAAAAAAGGACAAATAGTAGCAATCAAATCTAATCTTAAAAACATGATACCTCAAGCAGAATTAGCCTATGACGGTCCTGGAAATTACTCTACCGTTTGTACTGATCCAAGGATACTTAGTATGTTGGATTCTATTAATAACTCTGGAGGAACTGCTCAATGTTATTCATTTGATAATACAAGTTGGGCAGCAAGTGCTAAACTAAATTCTGATTCCACTCAAAATTTCTTAGTTAGTTCTACGGGAGTAGTCACTTGGGATTCTGCTTATTCCTTAACATCTTGGTCAGGAAATAATACCAATTGTGCAGCGATTGGTGGAAGACAACCCACAATAGACGAACTTAAATCTCTTTCTTTGGTATATGGTTCAGTAACACCTCCTGGTTTTGGAGCCAATTACTATTTTTCTAGTACTACAGTCACGTCTGATCCGACTCGTGTTTATGGTCTTAACTTTAATGGTGGTAGCACCGCATCTACATGGTCTAAGACTCTTAGTACCATCTATGGAGGCTGTGTTCGTTAGGTAATTTTGCTCTCTAGACAATTGGTCCTATATTTGTTATTGTATTCCTACGTCTCGTTTGTCCCGACCCTGAAGTCGGTACACAATAGGTCCATAGCGAGACAATATTAAAATTAGTAATTAATCGCGTTTTTCGCGCATATATAATGGAAAATGAAAAAGAAGCTCGTACAAGTGTGTACGAAGTTGGATACCTTATGGTTCCAACAATCGCTGAGGAAAATGTCGGAGCAGAGGTAACAGCTTTTAAAGATGGTCTTGGAGAGCAAGGAGTTACTTTTATCTCTGATGAATATCCAAAGATGTTAGAGTTAGCTTATGAAATGTCTCGCTCTATTGCGAACAAAAAACAAAAGTTTTCTTATGGTTATTTCGGTTGGGTAAAATTTGAGTGTACAACTGATCAAGCTCGAGTTATTAAAGATGGTCTTGATAAGAATGAAAAACTTATTCGTTATCTTATGATCAAAACTGTTCGTGAGAGTACTATGTCCTCAAAGCGTCCTTATGGAAAACAAGAAGGTTCAAAACGTCGCTTTACTCCAAAAACTCAAGAATCAACTCCTATAAACGAGGAAGTTATCGACAAGGAAATTGATGCACTTGTAGTATAATAAAGTTATTAATATAAATATTTTATTATCTTATGTATTTAAACAAAGCACTAATTATAGGAAACCTTACTCGCGATCCAGAATTAAAAGCTATTCCTTCTGGAATAAAAGTATGTAGTTTCTCTGTTGCAACAAATCGTGTTTGGAAAGATAAAAATGGAGCTCGTCAGGAAGCCGCTGATTATCACAATGTTGTGGTTTTTGGTCGCCAGGCTGAAACTGTAGCTCAATATATGAAGAAGGGTAGTCAAGTTATGGTTGAAGGACGTATGCAAACTCGAAGTTGGGATGACGCTGCTACTAATACTAAAAAATATCGTACAGAAGTTATAGCTGACCGTGTTCAATTTGGTTCAACAGGTTCTGGTAGTTCAAGTTCTTCAAGTAGTGCCCCTAAAAGTGCACAGCCACAAGAAGATAGTAATGATTTAGATACTATTGATTATCCAGAAGAACAAATCAACGCAGAAGATATACCTTTTTAAAAATTATCAATTAAAATTAAGAATTATGAAACAAGATTATTTCTCATCAAATAATATTAAGCATATTGACTACAAAGATGTAGAATTGCTACGTAGATTTTTGACACCAAGTGCAAGAATGCTTGCTCGTCGCCGTACAGATGTTATAGCAAAAAATCAACGTAAACTTGCAATGGCAATCAAACGTGCTCGCTTTATGGGATTACTTCCCTATATTGCCAAATAGGCAATCGGGCGACCCTTTGGGTTTAGCCATATATCGCCAAGTAATATTAAATAAATAAAATACCCATTCGATTTAAATCGAATGGGTATTTTATTATCTTAACTGTAGTGACCTTAGAAGTTCATCTAATTCCTTACCTGTGATTTCTCTGTATTCACCAAGAGGGGTTTTACCGAGTTCTATGTTCATTATACGAATACGCTTTAAATCTATAACTTTGTGATGTAAGGCTTCACACATACGTCGTATTTGGCGTTTTTTGCCCTCTGTAAGGATTATATGGAAGACATCCTTAGTCTTTCTCCATGCCAAGCATTTTTTACTTATAAACTTATCAAAATGGACACCGTTTTGTATTAGAGCTATAAAATTATCTGAAAATGTTGGCTCAACTTTTACAACATATTCTTTTTCATGAACATATCGAGGAGATAACAATCTATCTGTTACACGTCCATCGTTTGTCATTAATATTAACCCATGAGAATCTTTATCTAATCTACCAACAGGGAAAACTCTAACAGGGAATTTTGTTGTTTGAAGTATGTCTTTACTCCCAGCATCTGGATTAGTAGAAATACCTGTAGCTTTGTTATAAGCGTAATAAACATATTTTTTTTGTGGGGTTTTATTACTAACTTCAACCTTATCTCCCTCTTGTACTTGATCACCAAGTACAGCAATTCTGCCATTGATTGCGACATATTTTTTTGCTATTAATTCATCTGCTCCTTTACGAGTAGCATAGTTATTTAATGCAAGATATCTATTAATTCTGATTGGATATTGTATATTCATGATTATTTTTTAACTGAGGGATATAATATAACCCAGTTAATGTTAGTACTCCAAGTATTGCGAATAAAAATTTTAATGGTAAAAATATAAAAATTAAAGTACTTATTATTGGAGCTATTATGTATGAAACAGGAACCATATCTCGGAAGACGCTTAATAGGTATGTATCTTCTTCTTTTGTATGTGTGAAGAAATAAATTTCTGAGGTTGTTTCAATTATACTTGCTCCCATTCGAGTAGTAAATAGTACTATTGACCATAATGCTATGCTTTTAGATGTTATAAATGAAATGGCAAAAGTCGATATACTTATTATTGCAATTCCTATATATAATAGTGTTCTTTTTTTAACATGATATCTGTCTATTAAAATTCCAACAGGTAGTCCAAAAATTATAAAAGGAGCAAGCATTATAGTAAATATTACTCCTATTTGATCCCAACCAAATCCAATATGTTCAAATAAATAAATAGGCATATAAACAACCATCCAAGCATAGAAAAATTGCAAAATAAAACTTATCATTGTTATTGCTAATATATTGCGATTCGTTTTTAAATAATTATATGTTTCAAAAAATGGTGTTTTTTTATATCTAGCATCTTCAAAAGTTTTAACTGAAAATAGTAAACCAATAGTCATAATAATAGTTGTAATAAATGCTACTAAATATATAGCGATATATCCACCTTCTTCCGTTATTAGCATTGCTGTTGCAATAGGCGATAACATCCAAGCTAGATTTATGATTGTTAAATATAATCCACGTGTTTTACCAATAGTTTCTTTGTTTCCAAAATGTTCAATAAATATATCAATACAAAATATAATTAAAGTATTGGTAGTCATCAAAGTTACAAATGCTATTCCTATAATATAAGGGTTTATTGAAGTTATTAATCCAACCAAAGATGTCATATTTATTAAAAGCAACCAAAGTATTAATTTTCGATTGCCAAAATATTTAAGAATATTTGAGCTTTTAGAAAGAAGTAATAATGTAACTACTGATGAAATAGTGAAAAGAATACCAACATATTTTTCATCAATTATTTTTGTTAAGAATGTTGAATTTACATATGCTGATAGGGCAATATGTAAAGTAAATAAGAATGACAAAATATACATTCTATTAATTTTCGATATTTTCATACTTGATATTATATATTTAATAAAACAGGAATAACTAATGGGCGTTTAGCTGTTTTTTGGAAAAGGAATTTTGAAATATTATCACCAAGAGTTGTTTTAATTATGTCAAAATTAATTGGGTTCATACCTCGAGTTTCATCTTCTATAGTTTTCTTTATGATTAAACGAACTTGATGTAATAATTCTTGGTTTTCTTTTAAATAAATAAAACCACGAGAAATTATATCTGGAGATTTTCTAAGTTTTCCAGTAGTTGAGTCTATTGTTGCAATCAAGACAAACATTCCATCAAGAGATAGCATTTGACGATCTCTTATAACTACATCTTGTTCATCTCCAACTGAAAATCCATCTACCATCATTGGTCCTGATGCAGCTTTTTCTTTACGAAGAATCATCTTTTCTCCATTATCTATTATTTCGATAATAGAACCATTATCTGGAACTATAATATGATCTTCAGACATTCCTATAGACATAGCAATTTCTTTATGTTTTACAAGCATTGAATGCCATCCATGAATTGGGATAAAGAATTTAGGATGAGTTTTTCTATGAAGCCATTTAATATCTTCTTGATTTCCATGCCCTGTTGCATGAATGTATTCTTCAGATGTTCTATAACTAATTATTTTAACACCATGACGAGTTAAATTATCTTTTAGATGTTGAACAGCTATTTCATTTCCAGGAACAATTGATGCTGATAAAATAACAGTATCTCCAGCTCTTATTGTAAACTTTTTATGTGTTTTACTTGCAGCACGACCTAACGCTGCAAATTCTTCTCCTTGAGCTCCCGTCATAAGTATAATAACTTTATTAGGAGGGTAACTATCTGTATCTTCAACTGGAATAATGGTTCCTTTTTTAGGTTTAAAAATTCCTGCCTGTTCACAAATTTCCATGTTTGTTTTTAATGATCGTCCATCTAAAACAACTTTTTTTCCAAGGGATTCTGCAATTTCTACTATTTTAACAAGACGAGTTATATGTGAAGCAAAGGCTGCAATGATTATACGGCCAGTTCCTTTCTTTATAAGTCTATCAAGACCTTCGTGAACTTTTGATTCAGGTAATGAAAATCCTTCATTTTCTATATTAGTAGAATCAGTCAACAATAAAAGAACTTTTTCTTTATCAAAAAATGCATATTCTTTTTCTTCTTCTTCTGAAACTTTTCCATCTATTTGGTCTAATTTGTAGTCACCAGGTGTAACTATGGATCCATAAGGAGTTTCTACAACTATTCCCATAGAATCTGGAACTGTATGTGTTACTCCAAAAAAACGAACACGAATATTTCCTACTGTTACTACAGAATCTTTTTCTACAATATGTACATTTAATGCTGGTAAATGAGGAAATTCTTCTTGTCTTTTTTTCATCATCAAGATTGAAAGATTTCTAGAATATAGAGGGGGATTACCAATACGGCTCATAACAAGAGGTATTCCTCCTATGTGATCAAGGTGTCCGTGAGTTACAAACATTCCTCGAATTTTATCTTTTCTTTCTTCAAGATATGTTGTATTTGGAATAATATAATCTATACCAGGAGTATCTTCTGTTTTAAATTGCATACCAGCATCTATAACAATTATATCGTTACCGATTTCAATAGCTGTCATATTTTTTCCGATTTCTTCAACTCCACCGAGAGGAATAATTCGAATAACACCAGCTTCTGGTGGGGGAATACTATTTACTTTTTTCTTTGAATGATTAGTTACAGGGATTTCTTTCTGAACGGGTGCTTTCATATGAGGACGTCTACCCCCTTTGGTATTACCATATTGGTAACTGCTACGATTTATTTTATTATTATTTGAAGGATTTTTTTCTTGTAAATTAATACGAGCTTTTTGAGGTTCATTATTTTTAATTATTGATGTTGTAATTGGTGTTGTCTGTGGTTTACGTATTACACGTATCTCGCCAGGCTTACGAGCATGAAAGTATCTATTATTTTTAGATCTTCCACTTTGTGGTGTTTGGGGTATTTGATTCATTTTTTATATTAGTTATCCGTACCAGTATTGGCAGGTGTGTTAGTAAAAATTTTCCATACATGGTCTTTATTTGCATACCACTTATAAAGTGGAGCAAAGCGATCTGATGGGATAGTTATTGTATTAAGAGAAACATTGCTAAGTTCTTTTGATGTTGCATATATATATTTAGGAGAATATATCAATATCGCAGGTAAATCTTTATTGAATTCACTTACAAAATCTTTATATTTAGCAATGCGTTGTTCATATTCTGTTGTTTTTTGAATAGATTCAAGAATGTTGTCTACTTTTGCATTTGAATATAATGCAATATTGTATCCAGGGTCATTTTTTTGAGAAGAATGCCAAAATGAGAATAAATCTGATTCATGTTTTATGTCTTGCCCAAATAACAAAAATTCATAATCTCGTGCTCTAATTATTTGATTAAGCTGTCCTGTTTCATATATTTTTATATCTACTTGTGCACCAATTTTTTCTAATTGTTCTTTTATTAAAGTAGCTGCATATTTAAATTCTGGTGTATCTCCAGTAGTTAAAGAAAAAGTAAGTTTTGTTGCAGTTCCTGTGCTAACTTGAGTTTTTGTTGTTACTGTTTTTTTACCTACTTTTTTAGTTTGAGTAACTGTTTTCGTTCCACCTTGTGATCGTATTCCGTCTTCTCCTTTTACCCAACCATTTTTATCGAGTAATTCATTTGCTTCATCTATAGAAGTATTTACTGTATTTGTATTTGATTTATCGGATAATATCGTTTCTGGAATAGGACTATTTACTACTACTCCATAGCCAGAAAGAACTTTATTAACAATATCTTGTTTATCTATTGCTTTATTTAAAGCCTGAATAACTGTTTTATTTGCAAATATTTTATTTTTATTACTATTAAAAAATATTCCAAATATTCTTGGTAATGTTGCTGTATGAATGGCATAACCTGCTTCTTCTAGACTTGAAGCTTTTTCTGGACTTATACCACCTGCTTGATCAATAGAATGAGAAAGCATTGCTTTAATTAAATCTTTTTCATTTGCATAAGAAATTATATTTAAATATTTTATGTGTGGTGTTTCTAAAGTAAAATCTTTAAAATATTTAAGAAAATATTTTTCAGGAATACCATTTGTATTTTTTGAAACAGAATCTATTTTATATGGACCAGAACCAATAGATTTAATATTTAAAGGGGATAAACCAAATTCTGTTGTAGTTACATTTTTCCAGATATGTAAAGGTAAAATTCCAATCGTTGTATTATCCATAAAAGAAATATATGGTTTGTTTAGTGTAAATACTACAGTACTGTCATCTTTTTTACTTACAGTTACGACATCCCATCCTACTCTTGGACTTTTTATAAGTGGATCTTTTATTTTATTAATTGTAAAAATAACATCGTCTGCTGTTACTTTAACACCATCATGGAATTTGGCATTTTTTCTAATAACAAAAGTATAATTAATTCCATCTGGTGAAACAGTATATGATTCTGCTAAGTCTGGAATAAAGTTTCCGTTCGTATCTTTTCTCATAAGCCCAGAATACACAATAGCAGTTAAATCTTTGTCTGCATCTGAAAGAGCAAGCACGGGATTGATTAACGTTGGAGTACCTATAATACCTTCAGTTACAGTTCCTCCATTTGTAGGTACTTCTACCATAAAACTATCATTGATTTTCCCAAGTATAAGAAAAATTGCAATTATAGCCACAATTAAGCTTGAAATAAAAACAAAAAGTTCCTTCTTTGAAAATGATGCGTAGGCATCAAGAAGTTCTTTTTTCTTTGGAATATAGAATTCTTTAATAAATAATAGAAATTTATGCATATAGGCACTTAAATAAAAAATTTATTATTTAAGTAATATTTAAGATAAAAACAATAGATTATTTAACCAATATTGCTATGAATGCGGAAGCAGCAAAAAGAATACTAGTAACAATGGTTGTTACAAAAAGTAATTTTTCGAAACCACGACGTGTGTGGTAAAGACCACCACCATCTCCTCCGCCTAGTGCTCCTCCAACTCCTGCGTCGGATTGTTGAAGTAAAATAGCAACAATAAGGATAATAGACAGTATAATTTGTATGTACGGTAACATAGTAGCAATAATCGTCATGGGTTGATATTACTATAATTTGATAAAAAATGCAAATTGAAAATAATAATTTATCTTACTCATTTGGCTCAATATGAATCAAAACGTCTGCTATCTCAGGGATTTCAATTTTTAATTTATCTTTAACTTTATGGGAAATATCGTGTCCTTCTTTTATAGAAATTTTAGAATCAAGAATGATATGTAAATCCACATGGAAATTCATACCAGTCTTTCTTATAAGGCATTTTTCAGTATCTATTACACCTTCTACTTTTTTAGAAATTTCTCTTATCTGTATAACCATATCATCATGAGAATGTTCATCTAAGATTTCTCCTAACGCAGGTCTAAAAATTAAGTAACTATTATATAGAATAAAAAATGAGGCAAATAAAGCCGCCCAATCATCTGCTGATTCATAACCCTTACCCATTATTAAAGCAATAGTAATACCAATAAAAGCTGCTACAGATGTAATAGCATCACTCCTATGATGCCATGCGTCGGCTTTGAGTGATGAACTTTTTGTTTCCTTACTTTTTTTAATAACAATTCTATATGAAGTTTCTTTCCATGCAATAATTCCAAAAAGAATAATAAGGGTAAAAGCTCTTGGTAATTCATGAGGAGTTTGTATATTTATAATACTTTGTCTAGCTATAATGAAAGCTGAAACAAGTAAAGATCCAACAACTAAGAATGTAACTAATGGTTCGATTTTTCCATGACCATATGGATGATTTTTATCGGCAGGTTTATTTGAAAATTTAATTCCAAAAAGTACTAATGTTGAAGAAAAGATATCTGTAGTAGATTCAATAGCATCTGCAATTAAAGCATAAGAATTTCCAAAATAACCAGCTATCCATTTAATTGTGGCCAAAAGTGCATTACTGATAATACTGAAGTATGTAGTTTTGATGGCAGTTTTTTCGTGAGACATAAGAATAGTTTAGCATAAGGAAGGAAGAAAGGAAAAAATATATTTTCAAATCTTCTTACAAAAAGCAAAGGGATTTTTATTGGTCACAAATAAATTTTCACGATCCTATATGATTTTAATAGAAGAGGACCGCGAATACGCTTCTTGGTCCTTACAGGACCAGTATAGGCTTCATATATTTAAGAAATATTAATTTCTTAAATATAAATTCAGCCTTTTCAAGTCCTCTCACGCTCTGACGAAGGTCAGAGCTCTGGGCACAAGACAACAAAAAAAGAGAGCAACTTAAAGTTACTCTCTTTTTTTGTTGTCTTGTGCCCAGGAGAGGACTTGAACCTCCAAGGATTGCTCCACTAGTTCCTAAGACTAGCGCGTATACCAATTCCGCCACCTGGGCATTCACCTATACTAGTACATTTTTAGAACTTTTCAAAGCTCTAATGAGGCCTGGGGCGGAATTGAACCGCCGTATAGAGATTTTGCAGATCTCTGCCTTACCACTTGGCTACCAGGCCGATAATTTATATTAACTATTCATTAACAGCTCGTCAATTTTTTGGCGATTTTTTTCACCTTCATCAATCTCTACAGAGAGAAAGGGGATAGGATTAATCCTAAGTCCTTTTGTTATGTATTTTCTTAAGTCGCCAAGATTACGACGAATGAATCCATAAGCAGCTTTTTCTTTTTCTTTTGGTAATACAGTAATCATAATTTTCGCATTTTTATTATCAGGAGAAAGAAGTACTCGAGTTACAGTTATCATAGAAGTATTACCACCTTCACGTTCAATAAAGGTAGCTGCAAGTTCTTTAATATGATTTGTTATTTTTTCGTTTCTAAATTCAGACATTATATTTATACTATAGAAATAATAAATGCTTCTAATACATCACCAGGGGCAATATCCATTTTGGATTCTACAAGAACCCCACAGTCATTACCTTCCATAACTTCTTTTGTTTTGATTTTATTTATTTGAAGTTCTACAATTTTTCCTGTTCCTATCTCAAAATCACGTCGGATAATACGAACAATACCACCTAGTGTTATTCTGCCTGTTATTACTTTTCCTCCTACCACTTTTTTGTCCTTTGTTTCTCCAAATGTTTTTAAAACCTTAAGAGACCCAGTAACTTCTTTTGTTTCTATTCTTGGACGACGTTCTTCAATAATTTCTTTAAGCCAATCAGTTAGTTTATATATTATGTCGAATGTTCTAACATTTACTTTTAATGTTTCATTTAGGTCACGAGCTCCACTATCTAAATTAGTATTAAATCCAACTATAATACTTTCTTTATTAACATTACCCATTTTAAGATCAGATTCATTAATAGAACCAACCCCAGAACTTATAAGTTTAAAAGAAATATCATCTCTGTTTAATTTACCTATTTCTTTTTCGATTGCTTCTATTGTTCCAGATACATCAGTTTTTATAATAAGAGGAATAACTTTACCTGTTTGCCAGACTCTTTCTTTTGATACTTTATTTGTATCAGCTCCATTTTTTATCTCATTAACATAATTTTCAGCTTCTTTTTTTGTTTTGAATGAGTGAAAAATACTACCAACTTCAGGCATTGATTCAAAACCAATAAGACGAATAGGGGAGGAAAAAGTAGCTTCCTTTATATTTTTGCCTAAAAAATCTTCTAAAATACGAGTTGTAACGATAGCAGTATCTGTTGCTACAAACATTCCGGATTTAAGTGTGCCATTTTTTATAATACATGTTGCAGATATTCCACGTTTTGGTTCACGGTTAGCCTCAATAACTATTCCAGAAGCATTTAATTCTGTATCACCAGTAAAATCTTGCATTTCTGCCATTAAAAGAATTACATCAAGAAGTTCGTCTACTCCAGTACCTACTTTTGCTGAAATTTTAACAAATGGTATATCACCACCCATTCCTTCAAGATAGATACCTTTTTCCACAAGGTCCATTTTTGTTTTTTCTATATTAGCATTAGGTCGGTCTATTTTATTTATAGCAACAACATAAGGAATACCACTCTCAATAATTGTATTATAAGCTTCCATTGTTTGGGCTTTAACAGAGTCTTCTGCTGAAACAATAAGAATAGCAATATCTGCTGCATGAGCTCCACGAGCACGCATTTTTGAAAAAGCTTCATGTCCAGGTGTATCTAGAAATGTTATTAGTTGGTTTTCACCCTTTTCATCTTTATGGCTAACTTCATAAGCACTTATGCTTTGAGTGATACCACCAGCTTCACCTTCTACAATATTTGATTTACGAATATAATCAAGAAGAGTTGATTTTCCATGGTCAACATGTCCCATAACAACAACCACAGGTGGTCTCCTTGTTGTATTTGATTTTGTTTTTTCTTTATTCATAATTTTTTTATATTGATTTTGCTAGAACTTCTTTTTCCTCACTAGAAAGCTCAAAATCAGACTTACCATTTATTATTGGTTTAGCAAAGATACTCATACGATCACGAGCATATAAACTAGATATTACCACTCCATCACCTTTATCGTTTAGGAAAGACATAGCAAAGCTTTGATTACTACCCGCATCATCAAACGGATTAAAACGTAGAGTTTGTATATTACGAACAGTTCCATCTAATCTTTTGTCTACAGTGTTAAGATGGCTATTAATTTGAGCCTGAGTATCTCGGACAATTTTTATTTGTTTACTTATTTCAATTATTGTTTCTTCTAAATTAGAAGCTTTTGTACCGGCAAAGAATTTTTTAAATCTATATTCAGTAATAACTATCCATACTAAAATGGTTAAAATAATTGCTAAAAGTGCGTAAATTAAAATAGTAGTGCTCATAACTTGTAAGAGTATATACTAATAAGGCTTTTTTTTCAATGTTTACTTAAATAATATAAAAAATATACCCCACCAATTTCTTGATGAGGTATCTTTTGTTTTTTATCCGAAGATTAGATTCATTCCGATTTCATTGATTCCAAATGATTCAGTTTCTGATATTGGTTCTTCTATATCAGTAAAATTAATCATTCTATCAATTAAAATCATAATAATATCAAGTGAAAATAAAATTAAATATTTTTGTTTTTCACCAATATCTTTAAATAAATCATTTGAATAGACTGAGCCCTTAAGGGCTGATTCTTTGTTATTTGAATCAATTAACTTAATGTCTATCTCTTTTTTGAAAAGAAGAGGGTTTTTGCATACAAAATTAAATGTAATTTTCTTTCCTTCTTCGTTTGTGGCAATTATTTCACCACGATACTGATTGGATAAATCAGTTCTTTCGACGGTCACGTCAATCTTTATCTTTCCCATAACGTACATAATTAGATTTGTTTTAATTATAGCACATTATTATTTTTTGTAAAATATTAGATTTATTTATTGCTTTAAAACAAAAGCAATAGTAGTATATTATATATAAATTATGAAATTTTTATCCAACAAAATAATATATTTAGATTATTCTTCTGCTACACCAGTAGATGAGAAAGTACAAAAAATGATGACTTTATATGAAAGTAAATTTTTTGCTAATCCAAGCTCAATACATAGTAGTGGAGTTAATGTTAAAAATATTATAAATGATGCTTGTGCAAAAATTGCTAGCCTTTTGTTTGTAAGTAAAGATGAGATTATTTTTACTGGTAGTGGAACAGAATCAAATGCTTTAGCAATTCTTGGTGTAGTTAATTCATATTATGAAATAAATTTTAATGGAAAAATTCCACATATAATTACAACGGTTATTGAACATCCTTCTGTTCTTGAAAATTGTCAGTTCTTAGAGAAAACAGGTAGAGCCCGAATAACTTATGTTCCTGTTGATAAAAATGGAATTGTAAATCCAAAAGATATAAAAGATTCTATAGAAGAAAATACTATACTTGTTTCGGTTATGTATGCCAATAATGAGATTGGAACTATTCAACCTATACAGGAAATTGCAAAAGAAATTAGGCATTATAGAAAAATAAAAACATCACAGCAAAATAAAACTATTTTTCCTCTTTTTCACACAGATGCAGCCCAAGCTATGAATTATTTATCAACTGAAAACGTTGAAAAACTTGGAGTTGATTTAATGTCCTTTAATAGTTCAAAGATTTATGGGCCAAAAGGTATAGGTATTTTATATAAGAAAAATTCAGTTATTCTTTCTCCGTTATATAGAGGTGGTGGTCAAGAATTTGGCTTACGTTCAGGAACTGAAAACGTGGCTCTGATTGCTGGTGTAACACTCGCTCTTGAAAAAACTTATGAAATCAAAGAAAGAGAATCTGCACGATTAATAATACTTAGAGATTATGGTATTAATAAATTACTTAAACTTTCAAATAATTCTCCATTTAAAATAGTTTTAAATGGAGATAAATTAAATCGTCTCCCAAATAATATAAATATTTCTATATCTGGTGTCTCGAGCGAATTACTTGTTATAGAACTTGATGCAAAGGGAATAGAAGTATCTGAAAAAAGTGCTTGTCATAGTTCTGATGATAATAGTTCTTATGTAATAAAATCAATAAGAAAAATTTGTAAGAAAGGACAAGAGGAAGAAGGTTCTCTTCGTATTTCATTAGGACGTTATACAACAAAGAAAGATATAGATGTCTTAGTTAAAGAATTAGGTAAAATTTTATATAAATATAAAAAATTAAAATAATTTTGTAGCAGTCCAACCTCGATTGACGACGGTATTTTTTTATGGTTAAATTCAAACAACTAGTGAACAGACGATCTAGCTATTTAAAATCTAAATAAAATGAAGAAAGATACGATATCAGAACAAAGAAGACAACTTGTTGGTTTATTTGGAAATGCCCTAGATGGTTTTACTGAAAATCAATATGAAGAAATTTTAAAAATTGGTAATTTCTTGCAAACTAGTTTATCAAATCTTATCAACAAATATTTATATGTCGATAATCTTTTTGGTCAACCGATTTGTCAATTTAAATTATCAGTGCCTCTAGATTATGATAATGATACTCGGATTGATCACACAATCGAAAAAGCCAAAGAAGAGAAATCTACATTGTACTGCAACACTGATTTTAATAGTAAAAATTTTATTAAATCAACAAACAAACTAATACCTGGAAAAAATTATTTAGTAGAATTTATTCCTGTATTATCACAAGCAACAAATGAAGATTGTTTTGTCTTTTTTGAAAAACGAAAAGTTATTTTAGTTGGTGGTCCAGGACTTGCTTTGGTATATGATTTTAAAAAAAATGATTTTCCTTTAAATACCTATTTGTTTTCTTTTGATAAAAAGGATTCATTATGGAAAGATGCAGCAGGAAAATTAAAAGTGCCAAGCATTCGTCATCATCTTAATGGAGGTTTTAGTTTTCGTGTAGATTCTTTCAATGGTTCTTTGCACAATGGAGATTGTCTCCTTTGTATTTATGAACAATAAATTTTTTAACCTTTAAAATATTAATTTTTTTTAGGTTTATATAAAAGATGTGCCTCTCAGATAATGAGAGGCATTTTTTTATATTTATATTTTTAACAACTAAAATTTGTTTATTAACCATAAAATTGGAATATGCTATAATGGCAAATATGGATATAAATGAACTAAACAAAAAACAATTAATATTATTAACGCTACTTATTACATTTGTAGTTTCTATTGCTACTGGTATTGTAACTGTTTCTTTAATGAAACAAATGCCTACAAGTGTTCCCCAGACTATAAATAATATTATACAAAGAACTATTGAAAAAGTTTCACCATCAACAACTTCAACTCCAGAAGTTTCTGAAACTTCTAAGGATGTTACAACTAAATCAACATTACCAGTTGGCGATGGAGAAGCTCTCGTTTCTATTTATTCAATTTCAGAAGTTAATACAACACCAGTTAACACAACTACTTTAACTAATACATTAACTCCAACAGATATAATAAAAACAAATGAAACACCAAAAGAATTAGGACAGGGAGTTATAATTTCTGACATTGGTTTAATTCTAGTAGATTCAAGTATTTTAATTGATAAAGATAAATATAAAGTTGTTTTAAATAAAACCGATTTTGAAGCATCTATTTTAAAAAAGTTTAGTAATGGTTTTACAATTTTAAAAATTACTACAAAAACTCCAACACCTGAAAAAACTAACAGTAGTACGGACACAAAAAATGTAAGTGTTGATAAAATACAATAAATCTTTTATTATAAGCTCTGTTTTCAATTATTAATTAGTAATTATCAATTAGTAATTATTTATATGCCACCATTTAACAATTTTACAACTAAAGCAAAAGAGGTGATTCGTAAAGCTCATGAGCTTGCTATTGAGCGTGGGCAGAATCATGTAAGTTCTCTTCATTTATTAACAGCACTTTTAATTCAAGAAGATTCTTTAATTATTTCTATTTTAGAAAAAATGGAAGTAGATACAATGCTTTTGACAGATAATTTAATAGAGATGACAGAATCTCCAGAAGCTAGAAATACACTTGCTCCTTCATATCAAATTTATCTTACTCCAGATCTTGCACAAGCAATAGAAAACTCAAGTAAAGTAGCAACTGCCCTTAAGGATGAATTTGTTTCCACTGAACATTTATTTTTATCATTACTTGAAACTCCTGGCGAGGCTCGTGAGTTGTTGGGTCGTTTTAAAATTGAAAAGGATAAAGTTGTTAGTGTTTTAGAATTACTTCGTAATAGTAAGACAACAGATATGGGTAATCCTAAAAAACCCAAACTTCTTGCTAAATTTACAAGAAATCTTACTGATTTGGCACGCTTAGATAAGCTTGATCCAGTTATTGGTCGCGATACAGAAATTATGCGTATGATGCAAATTCTTTCTCGTAGAACTAAAAATAATCCAATATTGATAGGTGAAGCTGGAACTGGTAAAACTGCAGTTGCTGAAGCATTAGCTATACGAATAGCCCACAATGATGTTCCCGAAAGTCTAAAAGATAAAGAAGTTGTTTCTCTTGATTTAGGACTTCTTCTTTCTGGTACAAAATATCGTGGAGAATTTGAAGAAAGACTTCGTGGAATAATGAAGGAAATTGAAAAATCAGATGGAAAAATAATTTTATTTATAGATGAGATTCATACTATTGTAGGAGCTGGATCTTCAGAAGGTTCTCTTGATGCCTCAAATATGTTGAAGCCAGCTCTTGCTCGTGGAGAACTTCGTGCAATTGGTGCAACGACATTAAAAGAATATCAAAAGCATATTGAAAAAGATCCAGCTCTTGCTAGAAGATTTCAACCTGTTTATATAGATGAACCAAGTATTGATGATGCTATTGCGATATTGCGTGGATTAAAAGAAAAGTACGAACTTTTCCATGGTGTTCGTATTACAGATGATGCAATTATAGGAGCAGTAAATTTAAGTTCAAGATACATAACTAATCGTTATTTGCCAGATAAGGCTGTTGATTTAATAGACGAAGCTTCTTCTTCGCTTCGTCTTGCTCTTGAAAATAAGCCACAAGTTTTAGAAGATGCTGATCGAAAAATCATGCGTTTTGAAATAGAAAAAGAAGCTTTAACAAAAGAAATTTCAAGAGTTTCTAGTAACTCAACGGAAAGTAAGGATGTTAAAATTCGTATTAAGGAAATAGAAAAAGAAATAGCAAATCTAAAAGAAAAAACTCACGAAATTGAACTTAAGTGGAAAAATGAAAAAGAAACAGTAGTAGAAATTCGTGCAATTAAAAAGGAGCTAGAAGCTCTTCGTTTAGAAGGTGAGAATGCAGAGATGCGTGCTGACTTAGCTCGTGCAGCAGAAATCAGATATGGACAAATTCCTGATCTCCAAAATAAATTAGTTGTTAAAGTTTCTCGTCTAAAAAAACTTCAAAAATCTCGTAGGATTTTAAAAGAAGAAATTACTGCAGAAGATATAGCAGAAGTTGTTTCTCGTTGGACAGGAATTCCTCTTACTAAAATGCTAGAAGAAGAGACAAGAAAACTTTCTCATATGGAAGATGAACTTCATAAGCGCGTTATTGGACAAGATGAAGCAATTAAGAAAATCTCAGATGTTGTTCGTCGAAGTCGTGCCGGTATCTCTGATCCTAATAGACCAATCGGTTCTTTTATTTTCTTGGGTCCAACAGGTGTAGGTAAAACTGAATTAACAAAAACATTAGCAGAATTCATGTTTAATGATGATAAAGCATTGATACGTGTAGATATGAGTGAGTATATGGAACGTCATAGTGTTTCCAAATTAATTGGTTCACCTCCAGGATATGTTGGGTATGATGAATCAGGTAATTTAACTGAAGCTGTTCGTCATCGTCCCTACTCTGTTATTTTATTTGATGAGATTGAAAAAGCACATCCAGAAGTTTTCAACATTCTTTTATCTGTACTTGATGAAGGCCGTTTAACTGATGCAAAAGGCCGTGTTGTAAACTTTAAAAATACTATAATTATTTTAACTTCAAATATCGGTTCTCATCTTATTGAGAAAATGGAATCTCTTGGATTTACAAATAAATCAAAAGTTGATGAATATACTCAAACAAAAGAAAAAGTACTTGCAAGCTTAAAAGATTATTTCCGCCCAGAATTTTTGAATCGTATAGATGAGACTATTGTTTTTGATATTCTTTCAAATGATGTTATTCGTCATATTGTAGATCTAAAAATTAAGGTTGTACAAGATAGACTTCAATCAAAAGGTATCTTACTTGAAATTTCAAATGATGCACTTACTTATTTAGCCAAAGAAGGTTATGATCCTCATTACGGAGCTCGTCCACTTATGAGATTAATTCAAAGTAAAATTTTAAATCCGGTTGCAACATTCATCATAACCAAAGGTGTAAAGAAAGGGGATTTGGTTAGTGTCACAATGAAGAGCAATGAACTCTTAATAGAAATGAAGAAAACAAAAATTAAATCCAGTATTAAAGTTTCAAAAAAATCTGTTTCAAATTTAAAATAAATCTATAAAATCCACAGTAAAAAGCTGTGGATTTTATAGTTTAATGCCTGATGTATAAAGCATTGACTTTTTAGTGTTTGCGATGTAATGTGAGTAAAATTGATAATTAAATAATAATAAACAAAAACAAAAAATTCTCTAGTTTTAAACAAAAATTTTAAAAGAATGAAAAAAACAGTTTTTTTCGTGATGGCACTATTGTTGTTATCACAAACAATGTTCGCTTCAGAAGCGGATATTGCGATCCCTGATTTACATCAGGGTACTTTTCACATTTTTGGACAAGTAATTTCATCTTGGAATTTCTTGTTTTATGGAGCATTGGTTATATGCTTTACTCTTGGTATAAGTTTGTGGTTACTATCACAAGTTAAAAAAGAGAAAGCACATGCATCTATGCTTAAGGTTTCCGAAACAATTTTTCAAACCTGTAAGACTTATTTATTACAACAGGGCAAATTTCTTTTAATGCTTTTTGCTTTTGTTGCAGTTATTATGGCGTACTACTTTCTAGCACTTCAAGGAAAAAGTGTTGGTACATTATTATTTGTACTATGTTTCTCAATATTGGGAATGGGGGGATCTTATGCGGTTGCTTGGTATGGTATTCGTATAAATACCTATGCTAACTCTCGCACAGCTTTTATTTCACTTCGAGGTAACCCTTGGGATGTTGTAAATCTTCCTTTGCGTGCAGGTATGAGTGTTGGACTTTTTCTTATTTCATTGGAGCTTGTAATGATGGTAGTAATTCTTTTGTTTGTGCCACGCGGAATCGTTGGTATTTGTTTCCTTGGATTTGCAATTGGCGAATCGTTAGGAGCAAGTGTACTTCGTATCGCCGGTGGTATCTTTACTAAAATTGCTGATATTGGTTCGGACTTAATGAAAATTGTTTTCAATGTAAAAGAGGATGATCCTCGTAACCCTGGTGTAATTGCCGACTGTACAGGAGACAATGCTGGTGACAGCGTTGGACCAACTGCTGATGGCTTTGAAACTTACGGAGTAACTGGAGTGGCTTTAATTACATTTATTACTTTGGCTGTTCCATTTGCATTTCCGGGAAAACCAGAAATGATTGGAGAAATTCAGGCGAAACTTATTGTTTGGATATTTGGTATGCGATTCTTGATGGATCTTATGTCAGGAATTTCATACTTTATAAATCAATCTATTTCAAAACGTAAATATAAAGGTTTGAAAAAATTTGATTTTGAAGAACCTCTGATGCGTTTAATTTGGATTGCTGCAATTTTAAGTATTTCTACGTCTTTCTTCATGAGCCATTTACTTTTAAGTGATTTAGCTCAAATTACTGGTAATCCTTCAGATGCATCGTTGTGGTGGAAATTAGCAGGCATTATTAGTTGTGGCACTTTGGCTGCTGTATTAATTCCTGAGTTTACAAAATTATTTACAAGTTCAAAATCTGCTCATGTAAACGAAATTGTAACAGCTTCTCGTGAAGGTGGTCCTTCACTTAATATTCTTTCAGGAATTGTATCAGGAAATTTTGGTGCATTCTGGACAGGTTTATTAATTGTAGGTTTAATGACTATTGCATATTTTATCAGTCAGCTCGGACTTACTTCAATTTTAGGATCTCATGCTACTATTTTTGCATTTGGTTTAGTTGCGTTTGGATTTCTTTGTATGGGACCTGTAACCATTGCTGTTGATAGTTATGGACCAGTGACCGACAATGCTCAATCAATTTTTGAATTATCACAGATTGAACAAATTCCGGACATTAAACAAGAAATTGAAAAAGATTTTGGATTCACTCCGGATTTTGAAACAGGTAAATACTATCTTGAATCTAATGATGGTGCAGGGAACACTTTTAAAGCTACTGCAAAGCCGGTATTGATCGGAACAGCTGTAGTTGGTTCAACTACTATGATTTTCTCAATAATTTTATTATTAGAAAAAGTTGGTATGTTAAGTGTTTCTTTAACTTCTGCCCCAATTCTTTTAGGATTAATATGTGGTGGGGCTGTAGTTTTCTGGTTTTCTGGTGCTTCTATGCAAGCAGTTACAACAGGTGCTTATCGTGCTGTAGAATATATCAAGCGAACATTTAATTTAGATAATTCTGAGGCTAACACTGAAGACTCTAAAGAAGTTGTAAAAATTTGTACACAATATGCTCAAAAAGGTATGTGGAATATTTTTGTCGCTTTGATTTCCTTTACTCTCGGCTTTGCATTCTTTGATAGCAATTTCTTTGTGGCTTATCTGATTTCTATTGCTACTTTTGGACTTTTCCAAGCTATATACATGGCTAACGCCGGTGGCGCATGGGATAATGCAAAAAAAGTAGTAGAAGTAGATCTAAAAGAAAAAGGTACGCCATTACATGAAGCTGCAGTAATTGGAGATACAGTAGGGGATCCTTTTAAAGACACCTCTTCTGTATCACTCAATCCAATTATTAAATTCTCAACTTTATTTGGGCTGCTTGCTACAGAAATCGCATTGAAGATGAGACTTGATGCTATTGCAACAGGAACATTTGATTACAGCACTATTATTGGTGCAGGATTCATTGTTATTGCTTTGATCTTTGTTTGGCGCTCATTCTACAAAATGAGGATTCCTGTTAAGTAATTTTTGTTTATTATTTTGTACATTTTAATTAATGATAACCCGAAGCAATGCTTCGGGTTATTTTTTATGTTTATGGTTTATTAATGTGATATAATTATTAAATTGTTATGTTATTATACACTCCTAAAAATAAAGGTTTTACACTTGTTGAACTTCTTGTTGTTATTGCAATTGTTGGAATATTAGCTAGTGTTGTATTAGCATCTCTAAATAGTGCTCGTGCAAAAGCAAGAGATGCACAACGAGTTACTAGTATTAGACAAGTACAAAATGCTCTTGAGATGTATTATTTAGATAATGGATCATATCCATCGAGTGGTGATGTGGCTCTTCAAACTGCATTAACTGCACCATTAACACCTACATATATTGGCGTGATTCCTCAAAATCCTACTGTATATAGTTATTATAATAATAACGAGAATCCTGCAAATTGGTACGTTATAAAAATGAATTACGAAACTAAAACCAATTGTTATGTTTGTGGGGGTGATTCATCAAGATGTAATGGTGGCTATTGGGGTCTTAGTTTGTGTAAATAAAAATAATTAAAGAAACGGTTGGACCGCGAGTACTAAGTAGGCGAATGTACTCATTCGCATTTTTCGGTAAAAAGTATTTTGGGTCGGGTTGGACCATGAGTACATTTTTTGCCTATTACATAGGCAGGTACTTTTTTAATAAAAATAAGGTTGGACCGCGAGTACGCTTTTCGAACCTTACAGGTTCAGTACCCCAATTCGTTTCGGTTAACACCGAAAAACGAATTGGGCTTCGAATCCAACACGCAAGCCAAGCAGTTGGCTTGCTCCGACGCACAAATTAAAAATCCCATAGCTTTCGCTTGGAATTTTTAATTTGTGCGTCGGGTTGGATTCGAACCAACGAAGCCCGAAGGCGACAGATTTACAGTCTGTTGTGATAGACCACTCCACCACCGACGCATTAACACAAGAAGAGTATACACGGTTTTGTAATATTTTTCAACAAAGAAAAAATATGCTAAAATGGGACATATGTCACAGCTTTATAGTAATTCAATATTTTGGATAGATGTAGAAAAAATTAAACCAAATCCGTTTCAGCCTCGTCGAGAATTCGATGAAGCTCGTTTAAAAGATTTAGCTGATTCAATTCGTCAATATGGTGTGCTTCAGCCTCTCGTTGTATCTCGTATGGAGGTACAAAAAGAAGATGGTGGTATTGGAGTTGAATACGAACTTATTGCAGGGGAACGTCGTTTACGAGCTTCTACACTAGCAGGACTTTCACAAGTACCAGTTATTATTCGTGTAGGAGATGATAATATGGCAAAACTTGAACTTGCTATTATTGAAAACTTACAGCGTGAAGATTTAAATGCAGTGGAACGTGCCCGTGCTTTTTTTAGGCTCGCTGAAGAATTCAAATTTACACATTTGCAGATTGGTACAAAGGTTGGTAAAAGTCGTGAATATGTTTCAAATACTTTGCGTTTATTAGCATTGCCTCAAGAAGTTTTAGATGCATTATCAGCTTCAAAGATTAGCGAAGGACATACTCGTCCAATTCTAATGCTTACAGATAGGCCTGAAGAACAAATGGTTCTTTTTAAGGAAATAATGTTTAAGAAAATGACTGTTCGTGACGCAGAAAAGATTGCTCGTAAGATTGCATATGACAGAGTTCGAAAAAAGGAATATTTACCTGATCCAGAAATTACAGAAATAGAAGAAAAATTACAAGAGACTCTTGGTACTCGTGTTCACATTGAGAAAAAAGAACAGGGCGGATATATAACTATTGATTTTTTTACCAATGAAGATTTACGTACAATTTTAGGAGTAATAAAATCAAACGAGGATAGTAAAAATAATCCCAATGAAATGCTCGAGAAATTTATTGCAAAACAAGAAGAAAAAACTTTAGTTGAAAATCCAATAGTAGCTGTTAATAATCCAAGTAATTTAGAACAAGAAGATGATCTTCATCTAATTGATGATAGAACTCCTGATGAGATTGAAAAAGGGGAAGTAGATGTAGATTTATATAATATCAAAAATTTCTCAGTTTAAAATATATAATAAAAAAGACCTAATTTAATTAGGTCTTTTTTATTATATATTTTAATTTTTTCCAAAAGATAAAAATTTAGAAAGTAAACTATTTTCCTTTAGATAATTATTTATTCTTTTTCTAGCCAAACTAGTTTTTGTATGATCGAGCCATTTAGAAGATGGTTTTGCGTTTTTATTTGTTTGTATTTCTACTATATCATGGGTTTTTAATATTGTGTGTAAGGCACAATTTTTACCATTAACTTTTGCTCCAGAAACATGATCTCCTAAATCTGTATGAATCGCATAAGCAAAATCAACAACACTTGAACCTTCTGGTAAATCTATAATATCTCCTTTAGGGGTAAAGATAAAAATTCTATCTTTGAAAAAGTTTAGTTTAATCTTTTCAAGAAATTTTTCTGGTTTTTCTTTTTCTTCATCTTGATTTTGATTTAATTCATGGAGTTGATTAACCCATTCAAATTCTTTTGATTGTAGTTGAATATTTTTTTCTTTATAAGCAAAGTGAGCAGCAATACCATTTTCTGCTTTTTCATGCATTTCATGAGTTCTTATCTGTATTTCTACAATTCCTCCTGTTCCAGTAAAGATTGTGGTGTGTAAACTTTGATAGCCGTTTGATTTTGGCATAGCAATATAATCTTTAATTCTATTTGGTAATGGGGTCCATTTACCATGAATTAATCCAAGAACATGATAACAATCAGCCACAGAATCTACTATTACTCGAAGGGCGATAATATCATATATTTTACCAATATCCATATTATATTTTTGAAGTTTCTTCCAGAGAGAATATAAATGTTTTTGGCGGTAATTTATTACAGTATTTTTAATACCTTCTTCTTCAAATTTTTTATTTAATTCATCTCTAACCTCAATTAGATATTTTTCTTTAGCATCTTTTTTTTCAAGTAATAAATTTCTAACCTCTATATATTCTTTAGGATAAGCATATTTAAAAGCAGCATCTTCTAATCGCCCCTTAAGTCGTCCCATAGATAATCTATTGGCAAGGGGAGCATAAACTTCAAGTGTTTCAAAAGCAATACGTTTCTGTTTGTCTGGGCGAACATGCTCTAAGGTTTCTATATTATGAAGTCTATCTGCAAGTTTTACTACTAAAACTCTTAAATCTTCTGCGACAGATATAAAAAATTTTCGTAGATTTTCTACATTACGCTCAACGCCTTTGTATTTAACAGTTCCAAGTTTTGTGACACCCTTTACAAGAGAAACTAATTCTTTTCCAAATTCTTTTTCGAGTTCTTCTTCTTTTGTATCTGTATCTTCTAATACATCATGTAAAAATCCAGCACAAATAACTATTGGGCTCATTCCTAAATCTGCTAGATTTAGAGCTGTAGTATAAACATGCAAAAAATAAGGTTCACCACTTTTTCGGAGTTGACCATCATGTGCAGTTAGAGCAAAATCATATGCTTTTTGTATAAGTATTTTATCGTTTCGATTTAAATCTTTAATTAAAGAATATATTTTATTTATATCCAAATTCATGTGTTAATTATACACTACGTCTCACAAAAACCAATAAGCACCCAGTAAATACTAGGTGCTTATTCTTATTTATTGTTTTTTATATCATCTCCATTTTTATGAGGGTTATGATTTCTACACATCTTATTACTACAACGTTCTGGAATAGTTTTTGGTCACAAATAATTCCTCGCCGTCGCTACGGAATTTTTGCGACCCCGACTCGCGGTTTTGCGTGCTCGCAAAACATCGCTACGTCTCACAAAAACTATTTCTTATTTGATTTTATATCATCTCCATTTTTATGAGGATTATGATTTCTACACATCTTATTACTACAACGTTCTGGAATAGTTTTTGTGCCTTCCATCATTAGAGACTGGCATAGAGGACAAATGTTACCAGTTGGTTTTGCTTTAATTGCATTTTTGCAATCTGGATAATTACTACAAGAATAGAATATTCCAAATCGTCCCTTACGTTCCATCATTTTTCCTTTTTGGCAAGTAGGACATGTTATATCTGTCATTTTTCTTTTCATTTCTTCCTCATCTTGTTTTATAAATTTACATTTTGGATAACGTGAACAAGATATAAAAGTTCCTGTACCGTCACGTCTTACTCGTACAACAAGTTTACCCCCACCTGATTTACCTTTTTTCTCTCCACAAGTTGGACACATTTCTCCGGTTTCTTTTGGTCCTTCAAGTTCTATTCCATCAATAGTTTTTGCTCCATCACAATCTGGATAATTGGAACAAGAGTAAAATTTTCCACCTCGTGAAAGTTTTACAATCATACTTCCTCCACATTTTGGACAAAGCATATCAGCTGGTGCTTCACCCATATTTGTAGCTTTAGCTAATTTATCTTTTTCTTTAACTTCTATTTGGAATGGAGTGTAGAAATCTTTTAATGTTTTTACATAATCTTTTTTTCCATTTGAAATATCATCAAGATTATCTTCCATTTCTGCGGTGAAAGTATCACTAATATAATTTGCAAAATTTTCTTCAAGAAAAGATGAGACTACATCTCCAGTGTCAGTAGGGAAAAGAGTTCGGCCTTCCTTTCTTACATATCCACGGTCTTCTATTGTTTTCATTATTGAAGCATAAGTAGAAGGACGACCAATATCACGAGCTTCAAGTTCTTTAATTAAACCTGCTTCTGTATAGCGATTTGGTGGTTCAGTTGCTTTTTCTGTACTATTTAATTCAATTAAATCAAGATCCTCTCCAATTTTTACTTCTGGTAATTCAACATCTTCACCACGTGCTCCAGTCTCACAAGTTAACCATCCGAGGAATAAAACTCTTGAGCCATTTGCTGTGAAATCAGGGATTGAGCCCTCTTTAATATTTGCTGTAATTTTTGTTTTTAATAATTTTGCATCGGACATTTGAGATGAAACAGTTCTTTCCCAAATTAATTTATAAAGTTTTTGTTGTTCTTCATTGGCACCTGCAGTTAATTCTTCTACGTGAGTTGGGCGGATAGCTTCATGGGCTTCTTGAGCATTTTTAGATTTTGTTTTATAAACATGAGCTTCAACATATTCCTTTCCGTATTTTTTTTCTACAATAGTTAGTATTTGTTGTTGAGCCTGTATACTTAAATTTGTACTATCTGTACGCATATAAGTTATAAATCCAGCCTCATATAATTTTTGTGCTACTCCCATAGTTCGTGAAGGTGAAAAACCTAGACGTGTACTTGCAGTCTGTTGAAGAGTTGAAGTTGTAAATGGGGCACGAGGACTTCTTTTTTGTTCACTTGCTTTCAAATCTTTTATAAACCATTTTTCACTTTTACCAAGTTTTAAAATATTATTTACTATTTTTTCGTCACGAGGTTCATCTGTACAAGATAAAGTAATTTCAACTTTTTTATTTGTTTTAAAAAGACCCTCCAATGTCCAATACTTTTCTGGTATGAATGCTCTTATTTCTCTTTCACGTTCCATTATTATGCGAAGTGCGGGGGATTGAACTCGTCCAGCAGAAAGTCCATAACGAACTTTTTTCCAAATAATTCCAGACAAATCATAACCAACAAGTCTATCAAGAACGCGTCTTGCTTCTTGAGCTTTTACCAAATCCAAATCAATATCACGTGGGTTTTGTAAGGCTACTTCAACAGCTTCTTTTGTAATCTCGTTGAAAGTAACACGTTTTATGGGTGCTTTAATTTTTTTATCAGCATCTAGTAATTCTTTTAAATGCCATGATATTGCTTCTCCTTCGCGGTCCGGGTCGGTTGCGAGCATTATTTCAGAAGCTTTTTCAGCTAGTGATTTTAATTCATTTACTACTTTATCTTTACCTTTTGATATTTCATATTTAGGAACAAAACCAGCGGGTATATCAATAGCCTCCTTATTTGATTTGGGCAAATCTCTTATATGTCCAACAGATGCACGTACTGTATATGCGCCATTTAAATATTTTTCAATTGTCTTTGCTTTTGATGGTGATTCAACAATTAATAATTTCATTTGCTAAGTATTACACGAAACTAGATTTTTTTGCAAATGTTTGTAAATTCATAGTTCTTATGCAACAATTATATATAGCTTATTAATAATAAAATTTATATGAAAATAAATAAAAAAGTTTTAATAAGTATTATTGTTTTTCTAATAATAGTAATTATTGGTGGAATTATATATATAAATAAAAATAATAATTCCTCTTCTTTTATATTTAAAATAAAAGGAGATTTTACAAGTTCTGGAGCACAAAGAAATTATGATGCAAGTCTTACTTTTATTAATAATATTTTAGTTGAAGGTACAGAGTCTTACTATGTAGGACAAGGTGGAGGATGTACTAATAATTGTGAACGTATTAATAGTTGTAAAATTCTAAATGGGGAATGGGTTGATATAAGTGGTAAAAGTAATTGTAAAACAGATTATCCTTTTATTCCTTATACAACAAAAAATGGAATTGAAAAACAAATTGAATCAAAAGAGTTAAAATCTATAAATAAATGTGGTCATTTAGATCTATGTTATGAAATTATTGATATATCTCATATTAATAATGATAGACCATAGACCTGGTGGATCAATGGGGTATCGAGATATTTAGATTTTTCGTATCTCACCCAATTCCTCTTTAATTAATCCCTTAATCTCCATTATAGATAAGAGTGCATTAGCTTCACCTATATTCATACCGAGTTCACGGATTAGGTCATTTCTTTCTATTGGCTCACGCAATATCTCTATTATTTTCATTTCATCTTTTCCACAGTCGGCATATTTATCTTTATCACTTTTTTCTTCCTTTTCTATTTCAAAACCTAGAGCCTCAAGTATATCTTCACTTGTAGTTATAGGTGTTGCCCCTTGTTTAATTAACCAGTTTGTTCCAGTTGAGTTTGATGAAAAAGCAGATCCAGGAACAGCAAGAACATCACGATTATAATCTAATGCCATACGAGCAGTTATTAATGTTCCAGATTTTTCTTCTGCTTCTATTATTAGAACCGCTTTTGAAATTCCTGCCATAAGTCTATTTCTTTGAGGGAAAGAATAAATACTTGCTCTTATATGTGGTTCAAGTTCTGAAATTAAACAGCCACCATTATTTATTATTTCTTCTGCAAGATTTATATTTGTGCGTGGATATAATACAGAATTATCTAATCCTGATCCAGGAAAAGAAATAGTTACGAGTCCTGTGTCTAATGCTGCACGATGAGCAATACTATCTATTCCAAGGGCAAGACCAGAAACTATAACAATAGGGTAACCTTTTAATCCTTTTATTAATTTTTCACAAATATCGTGTCCGTATGATGTGTATTTACGTGAACCAACAACCGCAAGATATATTAAATTAGAGCTTGGTAATTTACCTCTTATATAAAGAGTTTTTGGTGGTTGAGGAATTTCAAGTAATCCTTCTGGAAATTGTTCAGATTTTAATTTATAAATATCTTCCATGTTATTTATGAATTTGTGTATTATATCATTTTTTTATATACTGTATATTATGTTAGATATTAAATTTATAAGAGAAAATAAAGATCTAGTTAAAGAAGCTGCTCGTAAAAAGCATAGTACTTTTGAAGTAGAAAAACTTTTAGAAGTTGATGAAAAACGAATCTCTTTGCTTTTGGAAGTTGAAGGTTTAAGAGGTGAACAGAATAAAATGAACAACTCTATTGCAACAGAGAGTGATTCTGGTGTACGTTTTCAAATGATAAATGAAATGCGTGTGGTTAAGGAAGATTTAAATAAAAAAGAAGAGGAATTAAAAATAATAATGGCAGACTGGCAATCTCTAATGCTTCTCGTTCCTAATATTCCAGATATATCAGTTCCAGACGGAGATACAGATGAAGAAAATCAAGAAATAAAAAAATGGGGAGAAAAACCTAATTTTGAATTTGAACCAAAAGACCATTTACAACTAATGACAGAACTCAAAATGGCTGACTTTGAAAGAGGTGCAAAGGTTCATGGTTTTCGAGGTTACTACTTAACAGGAGATGGAGTAAATCTATGTTTTGCTATTTGGAATTACGCATTAGAATTTTGGAATAGCCGTGGATTTATTCCTGTTATTCCTCCTGTAATTGTTCGTAAGCAAAATTTATATGGAACAGGACATTTACCTGGAGATACAGAAGATTATTACATGACTCAAGATGGTGATGCTCTTGCTGGAACTGCTGAAGTGCCTATTATGGGAATGCATGCCGATGAAATATTAGACGCAAAAGATTTCCCAATTAAATATCTTGGATTTTCTCCATGTTTTCGACGTGAGGCTGGAGCTCATAGTAAGGATGTAAAAGGTTTAATTCGTGTTCATGAATTTTATAAATTTGAACAAGTTATTCTTTGTGAAGCAAGTCATCAATCTTCTGTTAATTTTCATGAGTATTTAAATAGAAATACAGAGGAATTTATTGAATCTCTTGGCATTCCTTATCATACAGTTCTAAACTGTGGTGGTGATTTGGGTCAAGGACAAGTTAAAAAATATGATATAGAATTATGGGTTCCTAAAGAAGAAAAATATCGTGAAATATCTTCAGCTTCATATTTCCACGATTTTCAAACACGAAGATTTAATATTCGTTATCGTGACCCCGAAGGTAAAATGAATTATGCTCACTCTTTAAATTGTACAGCTATTCCTACTCCTAGAATATTAGTTTCATTGGTAGAGAATTTTCAACAAGCTGATGGCAGTATAAAAATTCCAGAAGTTTTGAAAAAATATTTAGGAAAAGATTTTATTTCTAATAAATAAAATATGAGAGATATTCTTACGTCACCACGTATTGAAGAAATAAAACACAAGCGTCGTGTTCGTAATTTACGCTTGGTAATAATATTTTTTATTGTAACTATTTTATTAATAGAATCTCTTTCTTATATTTCTTCAAATCCCAATATTGTTATTAATAATATTGTAGTAACTGGTAATCAGATTATAAATGCACAAGATATAGAAGCTCGCGTTAAAGATAAGCTTAATGGAAAATATTTATATCTTTTTACAAAAGCTAATAGTTTAATATACCCACATCAAGCTATATATGAAGATTTAATGACTTCATTGCCACGTATAAAAACTCTTTCTGTTTATCGTGATAATTGGAAAACTCTTCATATAGAAATTACTGAAAGACTTGGCTCATATCTTTATTGTGGAGCACAGATACCAGAAATTGTAACTGATGTTGGAGAAAATTGTTATTTCATAAATAATGACGGATATATTTTTGATAAAGCCCCATATTTTTCTGGTAATGTTTATTTTAAATATTATGTACAAATTTTAGATGAAAATAATATTCCAATAGAAAATCCTCTTATGAAATATGTTTTTGATACTGATCGTTTTCATAAAATAGCTCGATTTATCGATGGGATAACTTCTATTGGATTTAAGCCAATTTATATAGAAATAAAACCGGATGGTACTAATACAATTTATTTGAGTCATAATATAAATGATTCAATTCCTACAATTATTTTTAAAAATGAAAATGATTTAGATATTATATTAAGCAATTTAGTTGCCGCTATGAATAAAAGTGAATTTGCTGATGAAATCAATTCCAAGTATACTAAGCTTCAATATATAGACCTAAGCTTTAAAAATAAGGTTATATATAAGTTTCAATAAAAATGTTTAATT
>Ga0302288_1000311_pt1 | contig 41507 bp, 34 predicted proteins | sample III_Fen_N1_1_FD_194549 | JGI IMG/M metagenome (GOLD analysis project Ga0302288, IMG submission 194549) | Peat permafrost microbial communities from Stordalen Mire near Abisko, Sweden - III_Fen_N1_1 | ecosystem: Environmental > Terrestrial > Soil > Wetlands > Permafrost | place: Sweden: Abisko...
AACGATATATCAAAATATATTACATACTATATTTACTTTATATTGTTATTTAATTTACTTTTACGCTTGCCAATTCAGCACTTGAAATTGCATAATTGGTCAGTTTGAACCCTTGATTCGCATTAATCTATAAAATATATCTATGAAACTGAATGCTTTATTTTTGTCCTTGTTTTTTTCCGTCGGCTGTTTTGCAGCAGGTAAAGCGGATGTCATCATTCGTACCGACACCAGTACGTCCACCATCAGCCGGCACATTTACGGCCAGTTTTCCGAACACCTTGGCCGATGCATCTACGGCGGCATCTGGGTGGGCGAGAATTCACCCATTCCCAATATCAATGGATACCGCAAGGATTTGGCCGAGGCTTTGATTAAAATCAAGGTTCCCAACCTGCGCTGGCCGGGTGGTTGCTTTGCCGACGAATACCATTGGAAAGATGGCATCGGTCCCCGTTCGGAACGTCCCAAGATGATCAACACGAATTGGGGTGGGGTAGTGGAAGACAACTCCTTCGGTACCAATGAATTCCTGAACTTTTGCGAATTGATTGGGACGGAACCGTATATCAGTGGAAACGTAGGTAGCGGCACCGTGGAAGAAATGTCCAAGTGGGTGGAATACATGACTTTTGATGGTGAATCGCCAATGGCCAACTTGCGCAGGCAGAATGGCCGCGAGAAACCTTGGAGTGTCCATTTCTTCGGTGTTGGAAATGAAAACTGGGGTTGCGGTGGCAATATGCGGGTGGAACATTACGCGGATTTGTACCGCAATTTCGCTACCTATTGCCGTGATTACGGCAACAATCATTTGCAGAAAGTGGCCGGTGGAGCAAGTTCTGACGATTACAATTGGACGGAAATGATGATGAAAAATGTAGGGGCAGGTGGCATGTGGGGGCTTTCACTTCATAATTACACACTGCCCTTTGGTTGGGACAATCCCAAAGGAAAGGGTTCAGCCACCAAATTCGGCGAAGACGAGTATTTTACACAAATGAAAAAGACCCTGTACATGGACGAGCTAATCACGAAGCACACAGCCATCATGGACAAATACGATCCAAAGAAGCGTGTGTCTTTTTGTGTGGATGAGTGGGGAGCTTGGTACGATGTGGAACCTGGAACGAATCCTGGCTTTTTGTATCAGCAGAATACGTTGCGTGATGCCATCTTGTGTGCCGCCACCATCAATATTTTCCACAAACATTCTGACCGTGTACGGCTTGCCAACATTGCACAAATGGTTAACGTGTTGCAATCTATTATCTTGACCAAGGACGATAAGATCCTATTGACACCGACCTACCATATTTATGATATGTATAAGGTGCATCAAGACGCTGCCAATTTACCAGTGGAAATTCTTTGCCCCAATTATACGTTTGGTACGGAAAGCGTTCCTGCCCTGAGTGTCAGTGCTTCCAAGGACAAGCAAGGTGCGATCCATGTTTCCATCGTGAACATGGACCCTAAAAACGACATTGAAACTTCCTGCAACTTGATTGGTTCGCTTGGAAAGACAGTCACGGGTCAAATCCTGACAGCCAACGATGTAGCTGCTTTCAACACCTTCGAAAAGCCCAATAATGTGGTGCTTGCCGTATTCAACGGAGCCAAGTTGGAGAAGGGTGTTTTAAAGTTGAAAGTGCCTGCTAAATCGGTCATAACGGTCGAGATCAAATAAAAAGGCTACAAGTTGGCAAAGATGTATATACAAGTTGTTTTACTTATATGTTTTAAGTTGTTGTAAATCAGTATTGTAAAATATCGGAAAAAATAATTCAAATAGCACTTGTATTTACAAGTGCTATTTGTACTTTTGTACGTTTGTAAGTCTGAAATGGGCTGTTCCTCAACCGAATACACACTAAATTCAATATAATCTAATTCACATGGCTGTAGTAGTAATTCTGCCCAAACAGGGCCAATCGGTGGAAAGTTGCATCATCACCGAAATCAAAAAGAAAAAAGGCGACACCGTAAAAAAAGGCGACATCTTGTTTTCGTACGAAACGGATAAAGCTTCTTTCGAAGAAGAATCTCCCACCGATGGCGTAGTTCTGGAATGTTTTTACAACGACGGCGATGAAGTGACTGTGTTGCTGAGCATGATGGTGATTGGACAACCGGGTGAGGATTTTGCTTCGTTTTTGGGTAATTCAGCTCCTGCTGCACCTGCAGTAGAAGTTGCTGCATCTGCTTCTGACGCTACTCCGATTGTTGAAGCCGCACCCGTTGCCCCCGCTGCTGTAGTTGCTTCCGCTGTCAAGGAAACTGCAAGCTTCGTTTCTCCCCGTGCCAAGAACCTTGCTGCCACCGAAGCCATCGATGCCGCCCAACTCGCCGGTTCAGGCCCTAACGGTCGTGTCATCGAAAAAGATGTTCAGGCTGTTTTGGAAAAACGTCCGAAACTGACACCGCTCGGCAAAAAGATTGCTGCCGAAGAAGGCATTCAGCCAACCTCAGGTTCAGGCCTTGCTGGAATGGCAAAATCCAACGACTTGGTGCCGCTGGTCAATGCTGTTTACAACGTAGATTTCGAAGATAAGAAATTGACCAACATGCGTAAATTGATTGCTAAGGCTATGCACAGCTCGCTGCAGAATTCGGCCCAGCTTACCCACCACTTGGGTGCAGACGCCCGCCGTATGATGGAACTCCGCAAAAAAATCAAGAAGGCCATGGATGCCGGAACGCTGACTACGAACATCACCCTGAACGACATGGTCTGTTTCGCAGTCATCAAGGCATTGAAGAAATTCCCCAACGTGAACTCGCACTTCTTGGGCGAAAACATACGTCTGTTCAATAAAGTACACCTCGGCTTGGCTGTTGATACTGACCGTGGTTTGATGGTTCCTGCCGTGCGAAACGCCGATGACCTTTCCATTCTGGGGCTGGCCAACCAACTCAAAGAAGTAGCCGGTGCCTGTCGCAAGGGGGCCATCGCTCCTGAATTGTTATCTGCTGAAGCTGCCACTTTTACCGTTTCCAACCTTGGTGCGTACGGTGTTGAAATGTTCACCCCGGTCATTAATTTACCACAGTCTGCCATTTTGGGTGTGAACACCATCGTCCCGCGTCCCAAGGATCTGGGCGACGGTGTCTATGCTTTTGTACCCTATATTGGCTTGAGTCTCACCTACGACCACCGTTCATTGGACGGAGGAGAAGCCACCCGCTTCCTCAAGCAAATTGCTGTAGAGATTGAAAACCTTGAACTTGATATCTTTTAAATCCATAACGATATGTTTGATTTGATGATCATTGGCGGAGGCCCCGCTGGTTATGTAGCTGCTGAACGCGCCGGTCATAAAGGCTTGAACGTTGTTCTATTTGAAAAAAACAAAATGGGCGGTGTTTGCCTGAACGAAGGTTGCATTCCGACCAAAACGCTGCTTTACAGTGCCAAAACCTACGAAAATGCCCTGCATGGTGACAAGTACGGCGTGTACGGTGACAACATCCGTTTCGACTTCGGCAAAATTGCTGCGCGAAAAGATAAAGTGGTTCGCAAATTGGTTGCCGGTGTGGAAAGCAAAATGAAATTGCACCACGTCACCGTCGTGAAAGGTGAAGCGGTGATTCAAGGCCGCAGCCCCAAAGGCTTGGAAGTCACTTGCAACGGTGAAAGCTATCTGGGTGCAAATTTATTGATATGCACCGGTTCCGAAGCCTTCGTACCTCCGATTCCGGGTATTGCCGAAGCAGGGGACATCATTTTGACCAACCGCGAAATCCTTGCGCTAAAAGAACAACCTACCTCCATGGTCATTATCGGCGGAGGTGTTATCGGTATGGAATTCGCCAGTTTTTACAACAGCCTCGGCACTAAAGTGACGGTGGTTGAAATGTTGCCCGAAATACTGGGCGGCCTCGATTTCGAAATAAGCGCCATGCTTCGCGATATTTATGCCAAGAAGGGCATTACCTACCATCTGAACGCTAAAGTCGTGAAAGTGGAAGGTACAAGTGTCATTTTTGAAAAGGACGGTGCAACGGAGTCGGTTTCAGGCGAGAAGATCCTCGTGAGTGTTGGCCGTCGTGCCGTTACCAAAGGTTTCGGCCTTGAAAACCTCAGCGTGGAATTAACCCGTGGCGGTATCAAAGTGGACGAGAAGATGCGGACCAACGTACCGGGCGTTTACGCTGCCGGCGATGTGACCGGGTTCTCCTTATTGGCTCACACTGCCAGCCGCGAAGGAGAAGTGGTGGTTAACAACTTGACCGGCCGTACCGATGTGATGCGTTACGACGCCATTCCTGGTGTGGTTTACACGAATCCCGAAGTGGCTGGTGTCGGTCTGACCGAAGAAGTTGCCAAAGCTAAGGGCATCGCCTACAAAGTTGCTAAATTGCCGATGGCTTATGCCGGGCGTTTCGTCGCCGAGAACGAAGGTGGAAGCGGCCTGTGCAAGGTGCTGATCGGAGAAAAATATGGCGAAGTCTTAGGTGTGCACATGCTGGGCAATCCCTGTAGTGAAATGATTTACGGCGCTTGCATGGCAATCGAACAGGAAATGACGTTGGCAGAAATGCAGGAAGTCGTTTTCCCACATCCTACCGTCTCCGAGATTTTCAAAGAAACAATATTCGCATTCTAATAAAACACCCCATACAATGCCAAAAGTACAAAACATCGATCCGAAAGAAATGAGGAAACCGGGTTTCGTGGAATTCACACCCATCCCTGTAAATCAGTATCAGAAAACTGTCAAAGACGAATTAGGTAACTACACTGTGGAGGAATTCAAAGCAATTTTCCACGATATGGCCTTGATCCGTGAGTTCGAAACCATGATCAACCAGATCAAGATCAAAAACGAATACAACGGCACCGCATACAACCACCCCGGCCCCGCCCACCTTTCCATCGGACAGGAATCGGCAGCAGTCGGTATGGCTTGGACGTTGACCGTAGACGACTTTATTTTCGGTAGCCACCGTAGCCACGGTGAAATTCTTGCCAAAGGCATGAGTGCCATCCACCAGAGCGATGATGCTTATTTGATGAATGTGATGGAATCCTTTTTTAACGGCGCCGTTCTGAACGTGGTCAAGAAAGATTTTAACGGCACGGTCAAAGAACTGGCCCGTCGCTTCCTCGTATACGGAGCATTGGCTGAAATCTTTGCTCGCGAGACTGGGTTCAATAAAGGCCTTGGCGGCTCCATGCACGCATTTTTCACCCCGTTTGGCATTTATCCGAACAACGCCATCGTGGGGGGCTCAGGCGATATCGCCGTGGGTGCAGCCTTGTACAAAAAGGTGAATCGCCAAAAAGGGATGGTCATTGCCAACATCGGTGATGCCTCCATGGCTTGCGGACCGGTTTGGGAGGGCTTGAGTTTCGCCACCATGGATCAGTTCAACGAACTGTGGACGGGTGACATGCAAGGCGGACTGCCCGTCATCATCAATATTATGAACAACCAATATGGCATGGGTGGCCAGACCAAAGGTGAAACTATGGGCTACGATATTGCCGCCCGCATTGGTGCTGGTGTTAACCCTGACCAGATGCATGCTGAACGCGTGGATGGTTACAACCCGTTGGCCGTGATCGAAGCCTACAAACGCAAACGCAAAATCATTGAAGATAAAAAAGGTCCGGTTCTGTTGGACGTCCTGACCTATCGTTACAGCGGTCACAGTCCCTCAGACGCCTCTTCGTACCGCACCAAGGAAGAAGTGGAAGCTTGGGAAGCTCAAGATTGCATCCATTCCTTCGGCAAACAGATGATCGACGCCAAAGTTGCCACCCAAGCCGATATAGACGGCATCTGGGCAGACATTAAAGCATTGGTTTATGAAATGTTCCTTAAGTCCATTGATGATGAGGTTTCTCCGCGTATGAAAAACGCTCAGATCATCGGTGACATGATGTTTTCCAACGGTTCTGTGGATTCACTTTCCACCGCCACTCCAGACGTACTTCAGCCGATGGCAGAGAATTCCCGCGTCAAGAAAATTGCGGCCAAGGAACGTTTCGCATTCGATGCTGAAGGCAAGCCTTTCAGCAAAATGAAGCAATTCCAGCTCCGTGACGGTATTTTCGAAGCTATCATGGACCGTTTCTACAAAGATGCCTCTCTCGTGGCCTATGGGGAAGAAAACCGCGACTGGGGTGGTGCATTTGCCGTTTATGGCGGTATGACCGAAGCCTTGCCATATCATCGTCTGTTCAATTCGCCCATTGCTGAAGCCTCCATAGTGGGCACTGCCATCGGTTATGCCATGTGCGGCGGTCGTGTCATTCCTGAAATTATGTATTGCGACTTCATCGGCCGTTGCGGTGACGAACTGTTCAATCAATTGCCCAAATGGCAGGCTATGAGCGGAAACGTACTGAAAATGCCGGTTGTTTTGCGTGTATCCGTTGGTTCCAAATATGGCGCACAGCACTCACAAGACTGGACGTCCTTTATCGCTCAGGTTCCTGGCATCAAGGTTTGTTTCCCCGTAACACCCTATGATGCAAAGGGTTTGATGAACGCTGCCTTGCAAGGTACCGACCCCGTTGTCTTCTTTGAAAGCCAGCGCATCTACGAAATCGGCGAACAATTCCACACCGGCGGTGTACCCGAAGGTTATTATGAAATTCCGTTCGGCGAACCGGATGTGAAGAAAGAAGGCAAGGACATCACATTCCTGACGATTGGACACACCTTGTATCCTGCTTTGCAGGCTGCTAAAGTCCTTGAAGAAAAGTACGGAATGAGTGCCGAAGTCATTGATGCCCGGTCCATGGTTCCGTTCAACTACGAACAAGTCATTGCTTCTGTTAAAAAGACCGGTAAGATCATCGTAGCCAGCGACGCTTGTGCTCGTGGCTCGTTCCTTAACGATTTGTCATCGAACATCAGTTCACTTTGCTTTGACTATTTGGATGCTCCAGTTTGCGTACTTGGAAGCCGTAACTGGATCACACCGGCTTACGAATTGGAAGAAAGCTTCTTTCCGCAACCTTCATGGTTCCTGGATATGATTAATGAAAAGATCCAACCTTTAAATGATTACGTTGCTGGTCAGAACTTTACCGATGCCGAATTCATCCGCAGAGCTAAATTGGGTGTCTAACATGAAAATAAAGAAAGTAAACGCTCATTTACATACGCCGTATTCCTTCAGCGCCTTCAGCGAATTATCGCAGGCGCTGGACATGGCGGTGACCGAGGGAGTTGCGGTGTTGGGAATCAACGATTTCTACACCACAGCCGGGTATGAGTCTTGGGCGGCCGAATGCGTCAAACGCAAGCTGTACCCCTTGTTCAACATCGAATTCATCAGCTTGAACGAAGCCGACCAAAAAGCCGGACTGCGCGTGAACGATCCCGGCAACCCCGGTCGTACTTACCTGAGTGGTAAAGGTTTGTCTTATCCGTTCAAACTGGCTGAACCTTTTGCCACACAATTAAAAGAAGTACGGGAAGAAGCCAACGCCCAAGTCGAAAGCATGTGTGCTAAGTTGAATGATGTGCTGACAGCTTGTAACGCTGGTTTTAGCCTCGACTTCAACTGGATTCGCGACGAGCTCACAATGGGATCCATCCGCGAACGCCATTTGGCCAAAGCATTGAGGTTGAAGGCTTACGAAGCTTGCAACAACGATGAGTTTGCCATTCAGGCCTTGTTTACCGACCTTTTCGGTGGAAAAGACCTAAAGTCCGCCGTCCAAGACTTCGCCGGTGTCGAAAACGAAATTCGTGGCAACTTGCTCAAAGCTGGTGGCGCTGCTTTCGTAGCCGAAGATCCCAAAGCGTTCCTGCCCATGCAAACGGTTTGCGACATCATTGTTGCGGCCGGTGGCATCCCAACCTATCCGTTCCTGGCCGACGATGCCAAAGGTGGTTACACCGACTTCGAAGGTAACCTCGAAAAAGTTGCAAAAACCCTGACAGAACGTGGGTTCGACTCCGTGGAATTCATTACAACCCGCAATGGTGTGGAATTGCTTGAAAAATATGCTGCTTACCTGCACGAACAAGGATTTGTAGTGACTTTCGGCAGCGAACACAACACGCCTGCCATGGAACCGATCGAATTGTTTGCACGCAACAACACACCGCTTACCGAAACTCTCCAACGCATCAATTATGAAGGTGCCTGCGTGGTGGCTGCTCACCAACATTTGGTGGCGCAAGGCCTCGAAGGTTACGTGAATGTGCAAGGCAAAGCCGACCGTAGCAAGCGCGCTGAATTCATCACACTGGGTGATCAACTGATAAACAGAATTTTATGAAAGAAATTCAAGACCTGATCGATATCTCTCGTTTTTACGGAGTAGACAGCCGTTTCGTCATTGCAGGCGGCGGCAACACGTCTTACAAGAACGCCGAAAAACTTTGGGTGAAAGCGAGCGGCTCCTCGCTCGCCACCATTACCGAAGACGGTTTCGCCTTACTGGACCGTGCCAAACTGAACATTCTTTCCGAACGTCAGTACAGCGACAACGCTGCCGAACGGGAAGAACAAGTGAAGAACGACTTGGCCGCAGCCACCATCACCAAAGGTAAGCGCCCCTCGGTGGAAACTTCGATGCACAACGCCATCGGTTTCAGCTTTGTAGTGCATTTGCATCCGACTGCTGTAAACGGGCTGATGTGCGGGAAAAATGCCGAAGCAGATTTGTTGAAACTTTTCGGAGAAAAATCATTGTACATTCCGTACACCGATCCCGGTTACGTGTTGTTCAAGAAAGTGGAAGATTCCATCAAAGCTTTCCGTTTGAGATTCAGTGAAGAGCCTGCCGTTATTTGGCTTCAAAACCACGGCATCTTCGTGGCTGCAGATAGTATTGAAGAAATCAAAGTGCAGTATACCAGTATTATAGAAACGTTGGATAAAGCAGTGGTCAAGCCCGTCCCTACGGAAACCCGTGCCACCTGTTCCTGCACCGAACTGACCGTTCCAGCCATTCGGCAAATGCTTTCGAAGGAAGGACTTAAAACCTTGAAAGTCCGCAAGAACGCCTTGGTAAAACACTTCTACGACAGCGCTGAAAACTATTCTAAAATAGCCCGTCCCTTCACACCGGACGCCATCGTCTATTGCAAATCCAACTACCTCTTCATCAACCAGGAAGAGCCGGAAGAAGTCCTAAAAGCCGCCGCCGAAGCTATCCCAGCCTTCACCGCCAAATACGGCTACCAGCCCAAAGTCATCCTGCTGAAAGGCATCGGCATCCTGGCCGTCGGTGACAACGCCGCCCAATGCGATATCATCCTCGATGTGTTCGAAGACGCCCTAAAGATTGCCTACTTGGCTGAATCCTTTGGCGGACCGCATCCCATGACCCAGGAGCAAATCAATTTCATCGACAACTGGGAAGTAGAAAACTACCGACGCAGCGTGGCAGCAGGTGCTTCCGCAGGCCGTGCCGAAAACAAGACAATCGTTGTAACCGGTGCCGCCCAAGGCTTCGGGGAAGGTATTGCCCGCTGTTTGTTGCTGGAAGGCGCCAACATCGTGGTGGCCGATATGAACGACGTGGTGAGCCTGGCAACCGTTGAGAAATTCAACACCTTGGCCAAAAGCAACCGCGCCATCTTCATCAAAACCAATGTCTCCGAGATTCCCAGCATCGAAAACTTGGTGCACGAGACCATTTGCAACTTCGGTGCCATCGACTGCTTCATTAGCAACGCCGGTGTGCTGCGTGCTGGCAGCCTCGAAGACATGACGCCCGAGAATTTCGATTTCGTCACCAAGATCAACTACAACGCCTATTTCTATTGCACCAAAGTGGTGTGCCGCGTGATGAAACTTCAAACAAAGTACGCTAAAGACTACTTTGCCGACATCATCCAAATCAACTCCAAATCCGGTCTCCGCGGCAGTAAGGCAAACTTTGCCTACGCTGGTGGTAAATTCGGTGGGGTAGGGCTGACGCAGTCTTTTGCGTTGGAACTCGCACCCGACCGCATCAAAGTGAACTCCATTTGTCCGGGCAACTTCTACGAAGGTCCGCTTTGGAGCGATCCCGTCAACGGTTTGTTTGTCCAATACCTGAACGCAGGTAAGGTGCCGGGTGCCAAGACTATAGAGGATGTTAAGGATTTCTATCTGGCGCAAGTTCCGATGAAAAAAGGATGCTCGCCCGAAGATGTCACCAAAGGTGTTCTTTATTTAATGGAACAATGCGGCGAAACCGGTCAGTCATTGCCCATCACAGGTGGCCAAGTTATGTTAAACTAAACGATTATGAAAACAAGAGCAGTTAAACTATATGGCAAAAAGGACCTTCGCTTGGAGGAATTCGAATTGCCACAGATCAAGGACGATGAAATCCTGGCCAAGGTCGTGACCGACAGTCTGTGCATGTCCTCGTACAAAGCCGCCAGCCAGGCCACGGACCACAAGCGCGTTCCCGACGACATCGCCGAGAACCCCATCATCATCGGCCATGAATTTGCCGGCGAATTGGTGGAAGTCGGTGCCAAATGGGCCAAGCAGTTCAAAGCCGGAGACAAGTTTTCCATTCAACCTGCCCTCAACTACGAAGGCGGTCCGGTCGGCATTTTGAGCGCACCCGGTTACAGCTACCGTTTCATCGGCGGCGACGCCACCTACGTAATCATCCCGGCTGAAGTCATGGAACACGATTGTCTGCTTGCCTTTCAGGGCGAAGGCTATTATCCTGCTTCCTTGGCTGAACCCTTGTCCTGCGTCATCGGAGCCATGCACGCCAACTACCACATCAAACCAGGCAGTTACGTGCACAATATGGAAATTGTTGCAGGTGGCAAATTAGCCATCTTGGCTGGTGTGGGCCCTATGGGTCTGGCCGCCATCAACTATGTATTGCGCCGCGAAGACCGCAAACCCGGATTATTCGTCGTTACAGATGTGGATCAGGTTCGTCTGGACCGTGCTGCCAGTCTGTACACAGTAGATTTCGCCCGTGAAAGGGGCATTGATCTTCGCTACATCAACACCAAGGAAATGGCCAACCCCGTCGAAGAACTAAAAGCCATCGCAGGCGGCGAAGGCTTCAACGACGTGTTTGTATTTGCACCTGTTAAAACCGTTGTGGAACAAGCTGATAGCATACTTGCATTCGATGGATGCTTGAACTTCTTCGCAGGTCCCAGCGACCCCAACTTCAGCGCCATGTTCAACTTCTACAACGTACATTACGGCTACACCCACGTGGCAGGTACCAGTGGTGGTAACAATGACGACATGGTGGAAGCGTTGAAGTTGATGGCCAAAGGTTTGGATCCAGCTGGCTTGGTCACTCATATTGGTGGACTGAATGCAGTAGCCGAAGCTACTTGCCATTTACCTGAAATTCCTGGAGGAAAGAAGCTCATTTACACGCATCTGGAAATGCCGTTGACGCCCATCAGCGATTTCGCCCAACTTGGAGAAAGTAGTGCTACCTATAAAACGTTGGCTGAAATCTGCGACCGCAATCAAGGCCTTTGGAGTGTAGAAGCCGAAAGCTATCTATTGGCCAACGCCAACAAACTGTAATAATTTTTTTAGTGTGTGAGAAACCGGAACTACTTCCTTAGGGAGGGCATTCCGGTTTTTTTACTAAATATAGTTACTACTAAACATAATTTCCATTGTAAAATTAATAAAGTGTGTTTATCTTTGAGCAATGAAACAACAACAATTTAAAGCTTCACACAATGTTTGAAAATATAAAAAAATTACTGGGAATCAAAACTATAGACTTTGCCCAACTTCTTCTGGACGGTGCACTTGTAATAGATGTCCGTACTGCTGCTGAATTCGGAGGTGGACATATCAAGGGTTCAGTCAATGTGCCATTGAACAAACTACCACAATACCTACCAAAGCTTAAGGATAAAACCAAGCCCCTCATTGTTTGCTGTGCCTCCGGTTCCAGAAGCGCTCAAGCCATGGGCGTCCTCAAGTACAACGCCTTCACCAATATCTACGACGGAGGCTCCTGGTTTCGACTGAACTCCATAATCAACGGCTAATTTAGCTTGAACTCATATTAATTACTAGCGTTAGGGATTACAAAGGAAATTGTGGTTCCAACTCCAACCTCGCTTTTAATAATGGAAAGGACAACAATCGTTTCCATAAATATACTGATGAAGATGAATGAGTTGCATAGGTTTGCCGACATCCATTCGGGCATGCTTCCTCTTGAAAAGAAAAGGAACCAAGTCATGCTCTGGATTAGTTTTGCAATGCCAAACACCAGAAAGTCTTTCCTGTTGTATTTCATAGCGCTAGGTTTCTAATACGATAAGTTGCTGAATAACTTGTACTTCGGAAATGTGGTAGGCATCATCGAATCGGATACTCCGATAAACCGCATCGAATAGGTCACTGTACGAGGTTCGTTTCAAGTCCGTATATAGGTGGGCCAGCTGTCCATCAGCAGAAACCGTGCTCAGAATGCCTTCCCCACCGGGTTCTTCCAACCCGTAAAGGGCATTATCAGGGCACATGCCTGCAACCAATTGTTTTTCCTGCACATCTGTACGGGAGGTCACGGCAAAAGCTTTTTCCTGCAACACATGTTTTCCTGCTTTGAGGGCTTTTAGAGCAAAGTCAAAATGAGTGGGAGTGGGTGTTGTAACCACTACCAATTCAATATTGGGATCAGTTAATAGTGCATCGCCTTCTTTTCGGACCGTTCCACAACCGCCGTCAACTCAAAACCCGGATGCAGGTTTAAGAAAGGAGCGTGAAAAACTTTTCCGGACATTCCGAACGAAAGGAAACTGGTTTTAGTAGGAGCTATATTCATGCTTTAAATTTTGTTGTTGTCAGGGCTTCAGATGTGTGTCGGGCACCCTTCCACCGGAAAATAAGCTGTATATTTTAGGAAACCATCGGATTAAAATCCAGGCAGTAAGATAAATACACGAAAGGGAAAGGAAAAGAAACAGCAACCTGCAACAAAGTGCATTTCCGATGGAAACCGGCAGTGTCTCCTCCAGGATGAATTTATGCAGGAATCGCATCACCACGCTAATGACGATGGCATGACTGGCATAGATGAAAAAGGATATTTGCCAAACCCAATTTAAGGGTTTTGTGAATCTGCTTTTTGGAACCAACACCCAGAGTGCCAGCATCTGAAACTGCATCAGGAATGAAAAGGCAGGATGTGAAAACGGAAGTAGGGTCAAGAGTAAAACCAAGCCTGAAATTATCATGACAAACCCTTTTCGATAAAGCTCTTCTTGAACGGATTTGTCAAAATGCATGCCGAGATAAGCACCTGTAAAATAGATGGGAATGTAATAAACGGTGCGTGAAAGCACCGCCAATTGCTGCTCATTGTCTGTAAGTTGATGCACCAAATAAGCGTCAAAAATTGCTGGCAAGAAGTACAAAATCACAATCAATCCTAAACCAACATGTTTATTTTTAAATACTTGCAAAAATATGGGTGACAATAGGAACAAAACCAAAATCTGAACAACAAACCAAAGGGGGCCGTCATAGTTGGATAGAACGATGTTCTTGAGTGTTTCAAAAAAACCGTCTCCAAACCGTAATTTATAAATCAGACAAAGAATATTCCACAGCAGAAGTGGGATAAAAAGCGAACGTATGCGTCGTTTTAGCTTATCTGGAAATTGTTTGGGATTGTAGGTGCGGTACAGCAGATATGCAGAACTCAGAAAGAAAAACGAAACAGCCAAACTCCCCAACGAAGTCAACAGATCGTTCAGATAGTTGAAAACTAAATCAATAATGCCACCGTCATTGGTGATTGTCTGAAAATCCCAAGCTGGATTCAGGTGAACACAAACAATAGCAACAGACAAAAACAAAGAAAATACTGTAATTTTGGTGCTGAACGCTAGGTTAAGAATTTGTTTTCTCATTAAAGGATATAAAGTTGAATCAAAATTCTATGTACTTGCGTACCTTCATTATCAATTCATTGACATTAATAGGTTTAAACACATATTCATCAAAAAAACAGCTGCTGAACTTTTCCTTTTCGTACTCCATGGCATAGGCAGATTGGGCAATGATGGGCAGTTTGGGCAGAAAGGATTTGATTTCCTTGGCGGCCGTACACCCATCCATTTCAGGCATTTTTATATCCATAAGCACCAACTCAATTTGTGGATTTGCCTTACAGACTTCCACAGCCTGTTTCCCAGTAATGACGTGAATGAGCCGAAGGTTTTGTTTTGCCAGTATGTGCTTGATGTATTGATAATTGTAGTCTTCATCTTCGGCAACCAGTATGGTTTTGAAATTTTCGGAAGTCGTATCAATTTCATCCACTTCCAGAATGTTGTTTGCAGAAACAAAGGGTATTGTAAAATAGAATGTCGAACCTTTTCCCAGTTCCGATTCCACCCAAATTTTACCTCCGAACAACTCGATATAGCCTTTTGAAATAGATAGTCCCAAGCCTGTGCCGCCATATTTATGGCTGATGGACTGATTGGCTTGCAGGAAGCGTTGGAATATTTTCTCCTGACTATCGGGATCGATACCGATGCCCGTATCTTTTATATAGAATTCCAAGAAGCTGTCTTTGATGCAGTAACCGAACTCGACTTCACCTTGATGTGTGAATTTCAAAGCATTCATGAGTAGGTTGGTCAGAATTTCGTTCAATTTGGTGCTGTCGGTATAGGCCGCGGTTTCACTGTCGGAATCCGACTTATTCAATTTCAGTGTAAGGTTCTTTTCCCTAGCCTGAAATTTGAATATGGAATACAAATTATCCAGTACCTCATTGATGCTGACTATGTTGATGTTTATTTTTTCCAACTTTTTCTCAAGGGACGAAATGGTCAGGATGTCGGTAACCACCGACAACAATTGATTGGCGCTGTTTTTAATGATATTGATGAATTTAGTACGTTCGTCATCCGTTATATCGGTTTGTTCCAGCAAACCAGAGAAGCCGATGATGGCGTTCATCGGCGTACGGATTTCGTGCGACATGTTTTGAAGGAAGGACGTTTTAAGCCGATCGCTTTCTTCCGCATGCTCTTTGGCACGTATCAGTTCCAGTTCGTTCAACTTACGTTCGGTAATATCAAAACAATGACCGATGTACCCGACGAACTCACCTTGGCTGTTGTAATTGGGTGTTCCCATATCGCTTAGCCACCGATATTCTCCGCTGTGATGGCGCAACCGATATTCCATATTGAACGCTTCACGTTTGTCAAATGCTGTAACATAAGTATTTACACAGGTATCCAAATCTTCTGGATGAACCCCTTGGACCCAACCGTCACCGATTTCCTCCTCCAACATGCGTCCCGTGAATTTTAACCAAGGATTGTTGAAATACGTGCATTTTTTGTCCGTACCTGCCGTCCATATAAGTGCTAATCCGCTATCTGCCAAGTTTTTGTATTGAACTTCTTTTTCACGAAGATCAATTTCAGCGCGTATACGGTCTGAAAATTCCTTTTCCAGTTGTTTGGTGCGGTTGGCGACGATTTCTTCGAGTTCAGCTTTTTCCAGTACTTTCTTTTTGTTTCCGTCTTTGATTTTGACCATGGCGCGGATTTGGGCCGTCAGTTCGCTTTCGTCAATGGGTTTGGACAAGAAAGCTTCAACGCCTGAATAAAGTGCTTTGATACGGGTTTCCTTATCGCCCTTGAGAGCGGTGATGAATACAACCGGAATGTCGCAGAGCACGGGGTCATGTTTCAATCGTCTACAAACCTCAAAACCATCCATCCCCGGCATGACTATATCCAGCAGAATAACATCGGGATCTTCCAGGATTGCTAGTTTAAATCCGTCCTTGCCATTTGTAGCCGGAAACACGACAGCCTTTGGAAACGCTTCTTTTATAAGTGCTTTCAGGGTAATCAGATTGTCCTGATTATCATCGATGGTCAGAATTTTTAATGCTCGGTCAACCATAAATAAGGTGTTTGATGGTTGCTGAAAAAACTTCTTCATCAATTGGCTTGGCAATATAGCCGTCAAAACCATAGGCCAGGATGGATTCACGTTCTGTAGTCATGGCACTTGCAGTAAGTGCTACGACAGGTATGTTTTGCATATAGACATCGTTCCGAATGATTTTGAAAGTCTCAATACCATCCATGCCAGGCAGTTCTATATCCATCAGTATCAAGTTCGGGAGGTACAATCTAGCCATGGAGATGGCTTCGTCGCCATCAACAGCTCCCAATACCTTATAATGATCTGAAAGAAGTGCCTTTGCAGTAACCATGTTGTCAGGGTTGTCTTCCACGACCAAAATAATGGGTATCGAATCTCCAATCGGTGTGGACGGAACCGGAACCTTCGTTCCTTTAAATGCCATGTCTTCCACTGCCTTCAACAAATCCTTTCGGTTGATGTCACCCTTTTGGACCAATTGATGAATATTGTTTCGTTTCAGAAAACTAAGTTCTTCCTTAGTGATGTGTTTGGCTGTAAGTATCAAAACAGGCACATGGGCTGTCCTGTCTTCCCCGCGAAGGGTTTTTAGGACCTCAAATCCATCCATTCCAGGCATCATCAAATCCAAGATCATCGCATCCGGAATCGTTTGACCAATGTGTTCGAGGGCTTCCATGCCGTTTCGGGCTATCTGCATCCGATAACCGCCTTCCTCAAGAACGTCTGTGAGTTGGATGATAGCGGGATCGCTGTCTTCTACCAAAAGGATGGTTTTTCCATCGGTTTCTGAGGCATGTTTCAAAAGAACAGCATCAATAGACTGTTGAATTTCAACGATTTCAGCTGCATCTTCTGAAAATTGGAGCGGCAATCGGATTGAAAAGATAGAACCTTCACCCAAAGAGCTTTCCACAGTGATGGTGCCGCCCAGCATTTCAGTATATTTTTTAGCTATGGACAAACCCAACCCTGTTCCTCCGAACCTTCTGGAAGTGCTGTTGTCGGCCTGACGGAATTCATCAAAGATATGTTTCATCTGTCCTTCAGAAATTCCGATGCCTGTATCGGAAACTTCAATTACAAGGCCGTCCACTTCTTTTTTGGCGAAAATCTCCACCTTGCCCTTCTCCGTAAACTTAACCGCATTCCCAACGATGTTTAGCAAAATATGCCTGCATTTTTTCAAGTCACTTTGCAGGATCAGATCATTGTTGTCAGTGGTGTTCTTCAGTTCTATGTTTTTTTCTCTGGCTTGAGGGAGAACGAGATCGACAATTTCAGAAACCAACTGAGCGGCATTAAATTGTACAATTTCCATGTCCTCCCGACCAGCTTCAATCCTGGACAGGTCGAGAATGTCGTTGATGAGTGAAAGCAAATGTTTGCCATTGCGTTCGATGACTTCCAGATAGCTGTATTCTTCTTCCTGAATTTTGCCTGCCAACCTCCTGTTGAGCACCCCGGAAAGTGCGATGACGGAATTCAATGGTGTGCGGAGTTCATGGCTCATGTTGGAAAGGAAAATGGTCTTGAGTTTGTTGGCTTCGTCCAATTGTTTTTTCTGAATTTCAAGTTCGGTATTCTGGTTCTGCAAGGTGGTGGATTGATTGGTCAATTCCGTTTTCTGCATTTCCAATTCCCGGTTCTGGTTCTCCAGTTTTTCAGAGACCGCTTTTATTTTTTGCGTAGTCAGAATTCCCCCAACTCGAGCACTCAGTGTTTCCAGAATCGATTCGACAAGCAAACTGCTTTGCGCCGTATACGAATTGATACTGGCCAAGTGAATGCTGGCAATGATTCTGTTGCCCGAGTAAATGGGCATGATGATGATTTCGCGGGGTTTGATGTTGCCACAGATCGATAAAAACAAAAAGGGTTCATCCTCCTTCAATGTTTTGATGTACTGAACCTTTCGTGTGGCCATGGCGAGTCCCATTTCTCCTTCAAGGCTGCTTAAGTTGTAACTTTTTTTAAAATCTTCATTCAGTCCGATGGATTCGTAAAGTTCCAATTTTTTCTGATCCTCACTTTGCAAGTAAATGGCTGCCATCTGAGAATCCGTCAGTTTCAGCAAGGTTGTCAGTATCGCTTGAAAAAAGGTGCGTTCATCGTTCTCACCAAGCATGGACGTTGAAAGATCGACTCTCTTATCGCTCAATTCGACGTCTTGCTGAATTCTTTCAGCCAATTTGTTGAAGGATTCAGACAGCAAGCCGAATTCATTACTGAGTTGGTACGAACTTCGAGCATTCATATCACCATGCCTGAAACGTTGGGTGACATCCATCAGTATCCCAAGCGGTTTCTTAATATTTCTCAACAAAACAAAATTGATCAGAATGGCCAAGACCATGATGACAAAGACTAAAGCAATGAGTTGACGAATTAAGTTTGTAGTAAAGACTTGAGACTTTTCGTACGTCGAATTGGCCTTTTTTGTGGCAAATGTCTCGATGACGCTAAGTTCAGAAAACAACTTTTCCCGGAGCACCAAGCTCCTTGTTTTATTCACTAATTGTTGGTTTGATCCTTTGGTTTCTGCTTTCCAGGATTGCACATCCATGGTTGCTCTCCAACTCGAGAAGGCCTTAAAAGCATTGTCAACATCCGAATGGGGACCCAAATACCTGTCAATAATGATGTTGAATTGCTTATTTGCCGTCGAGGATGCAACTTCCATTTCCTGAATGGCACGAATTCGGCTTTCTTCATTCGTCGCTTCAGCCAAATCCCTGGATCCAACTTCGATGCTCAGAATTTGGGTTTCAATCATTGAAATGGCTTTGCTCACCTGTAACGGATGGTTGAAAACGATTTCCGTTTGTTGCTGAATACCTTTGGTTTGAATATACGAAACCACCCCGAGTAAAATCACTAGAGCCAACAATACGGCAAAACCGATTCGAAGTTGTGTTTCGATGTTAAAAGATCTTTTGCTCATGGAGTGGATAAATTAGGTCGATTTTATGGAAAACAGCTGAGAATGGATATATTTCCTTGAATAAATGATGTAAAAGGATGGGTCTTTCTACTTCACCTGTTACCAGATAACCACCCTTGGAGAGTGCTTTTCCAGCTTTATCAAGAATGATTTTCTGATATTCCGGTTTGTAATAAAACAAGATATTGGCGCTGATAATCAGATCAAAATCGCCAAATACGCTTTCCGGCGGGCAACCGCGAGCATCCGAAACAACATTGAAAACGGAAAAATCAATTCTTTCTCGGAGTTCATCCTTTATTTGATAGCCCTCATTTTTCTTTGTAAACCAACGATCCAACCGTTTTAGACTCACGTTTCCAAGTGCAGAATAGGAATAAAATCCTTTCTTGGATTGCTCTATTTCAGATTTGCTTTGGTCGCTTGCAACGATACTGTACTGAATGGGGTTGCTTTCAATTTCAAGGTATTCCTCCAAAAGCATGGCCAGGCTGTACACTTCCTGTCCAGATGCGCACGCCATGGACCAGATGCGAAGCTTGTTGTGTTTGTTTCGAACTGCTTGTTGAATCAATTCTGGCAAGACCAACTTTTCCAAAACAGCAAAAGTAAGGGGATTCCGAAAGAATTCACTGTAACTAACCTGAAGCGATTTCAGGAAATGGTTTCGTTCAACTTCATTGTTTTCCAGTTCCAACCAATAACTTTCCGTCCCGACCCAGTTGATATCCTGAATCCTTTTCTCTATGGAACGATGGATGAAAGCCTCCTCGTAACCGGAGACATTCAAATTTTCCATACCGACGTAAGGTCCGTTGCTTTTGGTCATGAGCGAATCTACATAGTGAGGTAAAATCCAATAAGTTGCATTGTACTCTATTAGCATAAAAATACGAATGTTTTTCAAATATTGGTCTTTTTTCCCCTAATCTTTTCGATAGACGTTAATTGGTTTAGGAATAAGACTTTTTTGTATTTTTACCGCATGCAAAACGAACCGATCCAACCTGGTCCTGAGGTCAACAAACGCTCATACCTGCCACCAAGCTTGAAAATGTATGATAAACCCTAAAACCTTCAATCCGCCATCACAAAATCTAAGTCCGGAACTCAAAGCGATGCTCGAGAACGGAAATCCTAGGTTTGACGTCCATTGTCACCTGTTCAACAGAGATTATATACCGGACAATTATTTCCACCTGCGGTTGCCTTGGCTGTTAAAAAGACGGATGCTGAGACGCTTGATCCGTATTTTAAAGGGTCGAAAGACGGATGATGATACTTGGATGCAGCATGCAACCGACTTTATGGAAGTGGCGAGAAAAAGCACATTGGCGGAAGTCGCCGCCGAAATGCTGCAACAATCCGAGAAGGATTTTTTGTTTTGTCCGTTGATGATGGATATGACGCAGGCATTCGGTAACACCACGGTTAAAAGCATGCACATACAGTTGGATGCCATGCGGGAAGCTCGAAATGCATTTCCCGACCGAATGCTTCCCTTTGTCGCACTCGATCCGAACAATCCAGACATGGAGGAGCTATTTCTAAAGGCTTTCTCAGACGACTATCATTTTTATGGAGTCAAGATTTATCCGCTCATGGGCTTTTTGCCCAACCATCCTAAATTGATGGACGTGTTCGAGGTTTGTGAAGCAATGGGCATTCCTATTACGACACATTGTGGAGGAAATACCACGCGAGCAATTGCGAATACCTTTGAATTATCTTTTAGGAGGTACGAATCGCAAGGCTGTAGTGTGGACGACCTACTATCTGTTTCGTTTAATAATGAAGCAGAAAAAGGTCAGTTTTTCAGCGATCCAGCACGCTGGCTGCCCGTGTTGGAACGGTTTCCCAAATTGCGGCTCAATCTAGCGCACTTTGGTGGTGACGATGAATGGAAGCGGTTTTCCAAAAACGATCCGGATACTTGGGTGCATCGGATTGTTTCAATGATGGAAGACTATGAATACGTTTATACCGATGTTTCTTTTCTGTTGCATCTCACCGAAAAACAACCTTCGGGTTTTTTGGAAACCTTTGAATCGCTGTTGCACGAAAAGGCATTGGTTCGCAACCGAACGCTTTTCGGATCAGATTACTACATGGTTTTAATCCACGAAAAGCTCCCTCTTGTAACCAAGAACTTTTTGTTTCGACTCGATGATGAACTCGAAAACAAACTGACACGAGATAATCCGAGGCGTTTTTTAGGATTGTGATTTTTTGTGAACCATTTCTGTTTGTTCTGATTTATCTTTGTTTCATAAGCATTTAAATAAAACTCGAATGAAACACGTTCTTAGGCTTGGCATAATGGTTGTCGACCTTAATTGCTCAAAAACGATAACGCACTCCAGTTGAACCGTTTATTCCCGGCATTGAATAATATCGGATGGTTTCGTATTTTTGATTCAGCAAATTGTTTCCATTCAGATTCCATTCAAGGTTGGGAAGAAAGTTGTACTGGATGCCTGCATTCAGCAGAGAATAATTTTGGAAGCTTTCCATTCCAATGGAAGTATTCAGATGTTCCACATGCCGCAACCCCGCGTTGAATCTGAATTTTCCCATTTGATACATGCCATGTACATAAAGGTGATTCCGGGGTGTTGCATATACGGGTGTTTCCATATCGATGTGGCTGAAGGTTAATTGCACATTCAAATGTTGAACGGGTTCGAAGTCTGCAGCCAATTCCAACCCCTTGTTGTTGATTCTGCCGCCGTTGTAGAGGCGCCCCATGGCACCGGTAACAATCAAGTTGTCACCGTTCAAATAGAAGGCCGTCAGTTCCAAATGTGCATTTAAGGCTTTAAACGTTTTCAAAAAACTGGTTTCGTAATTCCAAATGCGTTCGGGAGACAACGCCGTGTTGTGGTTGAACATGAACAATTCACGTAGGGTAGGGCTGCGGAAACCTTTTCCCACAGAGGCATTCCAAGTCATGCCTTGACCAAAATTCCAGGAAGCACCGGCAGCAGGAATCCATTCCTTACCATATTGTGAATGGACTTGCAAGCGCAAACCGGCATTCAATGTCAACCGGTCGAACAACGTTTGTCGTCCAAATGCATAAACACCAAACTCCATGACGGTAGAATCGACCAATTGGGCATTCGTACGGGTTTGAATGGCAACGCCTCCATATTGGCTTCCCTCCAAACCGACATTAATCAATGCATTTTTTACAGGTCTAAAAAACTCACTAATAATCAATCCATTGTTAAAGTCTTCTGAATGAAATCCATCCGAAACATCGTGCGTTCCGAAATTTCTGTAAACGCGTATGCTACCTGACAATTTTGCGAATTCATTTTCCAACGATGCTGACCAAGAACCTCGTTTGATATCGAGTGTATAGCCTTTAACAGCACCAATCGTGTCTGCTCCCGGATCCGTAGCTTTGAATCGACTTAGGTTCAAGTCCGTATGCACTCTGAAATGCTCATTCAACCAATAACCTACTTTAAAATACCCACTGTTCTGGCTGAAATCACTGTTGGGCCGATGACCATCCGTGCTGTTTCTGTTCAAGGTGGTCAACAGATTCCAATTTCTATGTCTGTAACTGCCGGTTAGTACCATTTCTTTCGTGTTGTACGATCCATAGTGAAATCCCGCTTCACCAGAAAAACCTCTTTTGGCGGTACTTCTGGTTAAAATATTGATGACCCCACCCATGGCATTCGAACCATACATCATGGAGGCAGGCCCTCGAATCACCTCCACACGTTCCACACCCGAAGAACTGTAAATGTCGGCTAAGGGGTGCCCAAAAAGGCCCATGTACTGAGGGTTCCCATCCATCATAACCAAAACGCCAGTGGTGGGAGAACCTCCTACGCCACGCATGGAAATCTGACCGGCTGCCCCATTGGAAACACCAAAGCCGATGACTCCTTTTTCAGTTATAAACAAGCCTGGTATACGACCATTTAAAATTGGAAACACCGAAGATTGACCGCTGGCCGCAATTTCAGAACGCGTAATGACGGAAACAGACATGGGGCCGTTGTATAGGCCCAATTTCACTGAGTTTCCGGTCAAAACAACTTCACGAATCGTATCGGACAAGTTTTTGTTTTCCACAGCCTGAGCGGTCAAACAAACACTCAGTATGCTTGAGAAAAGAAAATATTTATTGAAGTTCATACAATCAAAGTGGTAAATAAATGAATTCGATACCCTTACCGTTTTTCGGGTCTAGGTTGCGGGAATATTTCATTTCCCTGCCGTTGTTCCAATGTTCCAGTACACCAAGACTTCCCTTCGTCGCCTTTTTCCATGTAGTTGTAAGAAATGAGTATGATTTGTCTGTATAGAGGGTTGAATAAATGCTTAAATTTCATCGGTGTAATATAGGATGATTTGGCAAATATCAGAAAAAACCCATAAAAAACCCTTAATAAAAACATCATTTCCTTTAAAATTCGTAGGTTTGCGTAACTTTTGACAATTCTGCTGAACAGCATGCAAAGAAGGAAACTATACACCGCTGAATGGCTGACCATCGCCTATATTGTAATAACCATCATTTATTTATTGGTCTTTTTCCCAAAGGTGCATCATCGTGCCTTATTTTTTGGAAGCAGAATGGCCATCATTGTCGGCATTGGATTTCTGGCTCTTTTGTCACATAAGTTTCAAATTCAGAAACTGGACAATGTTCGGCAGTTTCTGCCCTTCTTGTTTTTAGGCTACTGGTATTCGGAAACTTTCTATTTTTCCGACATCCTTTTTAAAAACAAAGATTTGTTTTTCTATAATTTGGATGAACGTTTTTTTGGATGCCAACCATCCCTTATTTTTTCACAGGTCTTTCCACAAGCTTGGTTTAGTGAACTCATGTATTTCGGTTACTTCTGCCTGTACATTTTCCTATTTGGCATTCCCCTTTGGTTTTGGTTTCGTAAGAAAGAACATTTCGACCGAGTTGTTTTTGTTTTAATGCTCTCCATCTTTCTGTATTACAGTATTTTTGACATGTTACCGGTTGTTGGACCTCAGTTCTTTCTAGCCCAAAAAGACATTCATGTGCCCGATGGATATCTTTTTTGTTGGCTGGTTCGATTCATTCAGCAACAGGGTGAGAATCCAACAGGGTCCTTTCCCAGTTCCCATGTAGGCACTACCATGGTTATACTGTTGCTTACGTACAGCAAAGAGCGAAAACTATTTTGGATTTTGCTTCCGTTTGCCATCATTTTGATGCTTTCTACGGTATACATTAAGGCACATTATCTGGTCGATGTTTTTGGGGGCATCCTTACTGCCTTCCTGTTTTATTGGATATCCAACCGGATGTACGATTGGATGAATTCCGAATAAAATTGTATCTTTGCCCCGCTTTCCGCCGGTTGCGGAAACGTGTGCTTGAACACCACGTAAAAAACAAGAATATGAAAAGACAAGTCTCTGTGGCCTTTATGGTCTGCGGGCTTCTGTTTACAGTATGCCTGCTTGTTGCCAACATCGTTGAGCAAAAACTCATCCGGATCGGTCCGATCGAAGCTACCGCCGGTTTGTTGATTTTCCCCATTTCCTACATTCTGAACGATGTCATTGCCGAAGTCTGGGGTTATGGCAAAGCCCGTTTGATCATTTGGAGCGGTTTCGCCATGAATTTCATCGCTGTGGCCATTTTTCAACTCTCCATCTGGGCGCCGGCTTCAGCCAACTTTACGCATCAAGCCGAATTTCAATTAGTTTTGGGGAATACGCTGCGTCTGGTATTGTCAAGTTTTGTTGCCTTCCTTTGCGGATCGTTCATCAATGCCTATGTGATGAGCAAGATGAAAGTCTGGCAGAAGGGCAAAGGCTTTTCGCTTCGTGCCGTCGTATCCACCCTTTTCGGCGAAGGTGCCGATTCACTGGTTTTCTTTTCCCTGGCATTTTACGGTGTCATTCCCATAAAGTCTCTAATCGTGTTGATATTTACCCAGATGGCCATGAAAACTGGTTACGAGATTCTAATCTTGCCGATAACCAACTTGGTGGTCCGGAAAGTAAAGCAAATGGAAGAAACCGATGTTTTTGACAACGATATTTCTTACAATCCTTTCAAACTGAAAGAAATGTAACTTTTCGCTGCAACATGAACTATAGTTTCATTAGAGAGTCAACGACCTGATTGTAAAACTATTTTTTATGTCAAAAAACGACCCCGATTGTTAGTTGCGATTCAATAAATTGTATATTTGATGAAATGAATAGAATTGGCTGAAATGAATATTTCCGATGTTGCCTTTTTGCTTCAGGATCGGGTAAGGATATTGAGTGCCAGAATCAACTGTCCATTTTACCCAATTAGACCTTAAATCTGATTAATAAAACACTAATACGAGGAAATGATGAAGAACGAAATGGATCAATTAAAGTATTTCAAGTGGAAAATTGGCGATCGATACGACGGTTGGCGGGTACGCAACGTCGATACGGTGTTCTCGGTCATCCCGTTTTTCTTGCGTACTCGAATGGATTCTCAAAATCTTTTTGAGGAACAGCTCAACATCGACCACCTGGAAAATTTCATTAAAGAACATAAGGAAGACATTCCAGGCCTTTCCCTCATGCACATCATCATGGCAGCACATGTCAGACTCATCTCTCAGCGTCCGCACTTGAATCGTTTTGTCATTTGGAACAAGATATTTGCCCGCAACCACATCAATTTCGCCATTGCCGTGAAGCGCACGCTTTCAGACGAAGGGGAAGAAACGCTGATAAAACCCTATTTCTTACCAACGGATACCCTTCAAGAGGTGGTTCGTAAAGTGCTCAAGGAACAACTAGATAACCAACAGGTCGGTCAATCAAACGATTCTGACAAGATATCTAAAATCATGGGAATGCTTCCTTCCTTTGTGCTGCGTGCCACCGTTTTCTTTTTGTTGGGAATGGACAAGGTCGGTATCATGCCGAAGGTCATCAACAGAGCCAGTCCTTGGCATTGCACCATGTTTTTGACCAACATCGGCTCCATCGGGGTGGAATCCATTTATCACCACTTGTACGAATTCGGAACTTGCAGCATGTTTGTGGCTATGGGTAAGAAATCCCGCAGCCATGCCATGGATCGGAGCGGTGAACTGAAAGTTCGAAAAAGCATTCACCTCAAATTCGTTTTGGATGAACGCATCTGTGACGGATTTTACTATGCATCCTCGATGAGGCTCCTTAGCAAGTACCTTGCTGAACCGAATATGCTGCTTTCTCCCCCTGAAAAAGTCATGATGGATGAAGGCATCCGCAAGAAAAAGCACTAAAAAACCGTATCTTTGCAGGATAGTTTAGATAAAACAACCCTATGAGACAATTAGACACGAAGTTCATGACTCCGAGTGAACAGATCAACGTGATTATCGGACGTATTTACCGCAGTGGCATGACCACGACTTCAGGCGGAAACATCTCCATTCGCGACGAAAACGGAGATATTTGGATCACACCTTCTGCCATTGACAAAGGTTCGCTGACTCCGAAAGACATCGTATGCATCAAAAAAGACGGTACATTGATTGGCCCTCACAAGCCTTCTTCCGAGTATCCCTTTCACAAAGCCATTTACGATGCTCGGCCTGAATTGAATGCGGTCATTCATGCACACCCTCCCGGACTGGTTGCGTTCAGCATTGCCCGTCAGATTCCGAATACGAACATCGTGCCGCAAGCGCGTTACATTTGTGGAGAAATTGGATACGCTCCTTATGGATGCCCCGGTAGCGAAGAACTGGGCAAGAAGATTGCCGCTCAGTTCGAAAACCCTAAGTTCAAGGCTGTCATCATGGAAAATCATGGTGTCGTTTTGGGCGGAACCGACATGATGGACGCTTACCAACGCTTTGAAACACTCGAATTCTGCTGCCGCACCATTGTCAAGGGTGGTATGTTAGGCAAAGTGAACTCTCTGACTGACCAGCAGATCAATGAATACCAGACGCATTTTCCCAAAAGCATTTCGCACTTCATGGATGTAAACTATCCTTCGGATGAGCGTGCCATCCGTTCTGAAATGGTCCGAATCATTCGCCGTGCCTGCGATCAGGGTCTGATGATTTCCACTTATGGAACGGTTTCTGTGCGTTGGAAGAACAACGACTTTCTGATCACCCCTCGTGACGTTGCCCGTTGGGACATCACTCCGCACGATTTGGTACAGATCCGCAACGGTCAGGCCGAAGCCGGCAAGACTCCGAGCCGCTCTGTTGCTTTGCACCAACGCATCTATCAGTTGAATCCGCACATCAATTCCATCATCACCACTCAGTCACCCAACTTGATGGCACATGCTGTAAGTCATACCAAGTTTGACGTACGCACCATTCCTGAAAGTTGGATATTCCTGCAGGACGTACCTTCCATTCCATGGGGTTCCTTGTATACGGAAGTGGACAAGATGGCCAATATGTTTGCCAATAATCGAGCCGTTTTGGTCGAAAACGATTGTGTTTTCGTAACCGGCGACAAACTGCTCACCACCTTTGATTACCTCGAAGTAGCTGAATTCAGCGCCAACTCCTTGGTCATGGCTTCTTCCATCGGGCCGCTTTGCCCCATCGGCGAAGAAGAAATCGAAGAGCTGCGAGTTGCCTTCAATGTGAAATAAGACACAATGCGGTTTATTCAAAGCCGTTCAACCAATCCGGGTTTCAATCTGGCTGCCGAGGAATATCTTTTCCTCAAGCAGTCGGAGGAAACCCTCTTTTTGTATACAAACCAACCTTGTGTCGTCGTTGGTTGTAATCAATCCATCCTGGCTGAAGCAGATACGAATTTCTGTGCGTCGCAGGGCGTGGGTCTGTTCCGTCGATTATCGGGTGGGGGAGCAGTCTTTCACGATTTAGGAAACTTGAATTTTTGCTTCATCACCAACCGCATACCCGGGCAATCAGCCTTGGGTGACGCTTTTTTGGAGCCCATTACGGCGGTGTTGCACAAGTTGGGTATTCCGGTGGAAATCGGTAAACGAAAAGACCTGTGGTTGCCCGGGGGCTACAAAGTTTCCGGTACAGCTTCCCACGTAGGAAAATACCGTGAATTGCATCACGGTACCTTATTGTACGATACGTCGATGGAAATGTTGCATCGCTGCCTGACACCGAATTCAGCCGGTAAAATCAAGGCGGCTGTGGCTTCCGTGCCGAGTCCGGTAAAGAATATCCGTGATTTCTTACGTGAAAAGGATGCTGAAGTATTGGATAATCAAGACTTTGTCCAGCTTTTCGTTTTGCAAATCCAGTCTTCTATGAACGATTTGGTTCCGATGGAATTTTCGGAGGTGGAAGCAGATGAAATCACTGAAATTGCGGATAAAACCTATCTTTCCGCAGCCTGGACGTTCAAAAAATAGTTATATTTACACCGCTATATGAAACACACATTAACCTAAAAAACCATAAACTATGCAACGCGTTGCCTTTAAAATGAAAATGTTGCCCGGCATGAAAGCAGAGTACAAAAAACGTCACGACGAAGTTTGGCCAGAAATCGCAGAACTGATCAAGAATAGCGGTATCAGTGATTACTCCATTTTCTTGGACGAAGAAACCAGTATATTGTTTGGTGTTCAGAAAGTGAGTGGCAACGTTGGCTCTCAGGATTTGGGGGCCGATGAAATTACCAAAAAATGGTGGGACTATATGGCCGACATCATGGAAGTGAATCCAGACAATTCTCCAGTCACTGTTTTCTTGGATGAAGTCTTTTATTTAGCATAATCTTTTATGAGTTACGGATTTGTGAGGGTAGGGGCCGCCGTCCCGTTGTTGAAAGTAGGCGATTGTACCTACAACATGGAACAAACGGAACTGCTGATGCAGGAAGCTGCTTCAAAAGGTGTACAAATGCTGTGTTTCCCCGAAATGGGTATCACTGGCTACACCTGCGGGGACCTCTTTCACCAAAAGATCCTCATCGAACAAGCCGAAAGTGCATTGCAGACTTTACTGGAGCACACTTCCGGACTTTCGATGCTCACACTGGTTGGCATGCCGGTCAGGGTGCAAAACCGGCTCATGAACACGGCAGTCGCTTTTCAAAATGGCCGAATTTTGGCGATTTTCCCCAAAACTTGGCTACCCAATTACGGTGAATTCTACGAAAAACGTTGGTTCAGTTCTGCGCGCGAAGTTCAGGCTCGTGAAGCAGTACTTTGTGGCCAAACAGTACCTTTCGGTACCGACATTCTATTAAAAAATGGGGAAGCCTGCATCGGCGTTGAAATTTGTGAAGATCTTTGGATGCCGGTTCCACCCAGCAGTTTCCATGCCTTGCATGGCGCCAACCTGCTTTTCAATCTTTCCGCCAGCAACGAACTCATCGCCAAAAACGATTACCGCAAACAACTTGTCGCACAACAGTCCACCCGCTGCATCGCCTCCTACATCTACGCTTCCTGCGGTTTCGGGGAATCCACCACGGACGTGGTTTTTGCTGGCAATGCCGAAATCGTAGAAAACGGCAGTATTTTAGCCGAGGCTGAACGCTTCACGATGGAAAATCAATTGATTTTTGCCGACGTGGATGTGGAAAAACTCAACGGCGACCGCATGCGCCACACCGGTTTTACGGCCGATTTTCTACACGAACGCGAGGAAAATGATTACCGCATTCTGCCCTTTGCCTTGGCTGAACTCTATTCGGAAATGATAGACCGTTCGTTCGACCAACATCCCTTTGTACCTTCTGGCCCCGAACTCCACAAACGATGTCAGGAAATGTTCTCCATTCAAGTACAAGGTTTGGCCAAACGCATGATGCATACAGGCAGTCAACATGCTGTCATTGGGATCTCAGGTGGTTTGGACTCCACATTGGCATTGCTGGTAGCAGTCAAGACCTTTGATAAACTGGGTATTCCGCGAAAAAACATCGAGGGCATCACCATGCCCGGTTTCGGAACCACCGACCGAACCTACCAAAATGCTGTCAGTCTTATCAACAGCTTAGGTGTTCATTTTCGCGAAATATCCATCGTCAAAGCAGTGGAGCAGCATTTCTCTGATATCGGACACGATGCCAATCAGCTTGATATCACCTACGAAAACTCGCAGGCTCGTGAACGCACGCAAATCCTGATGGACATTGCCAACCAAGTGAATGGTCTGGTCATCGGTACAGGCGACCTTTCTGAACTGGCCTTGGGCTGGGCCACCTACAACGGTGACCACATGTCCATGTACGGTGTCAACGTGGGTGTACCCAAAACATTGGTCCGTTTCATCGTCCAATGGGTTTCCGAAAACCAAATGGATGCCGCAACGGCAGCTGTTTTAGCGGATGTCGTGGACACACCCGTCAGCCCCGAATTATTGCCAGCAACCGTTGACGGCTTGATTTCTCAAAAGACGGAAGACTTGGTCGGCCCTTATGAATTGCACGATTTTTTCCTCTACCAGGTATTGCGTTTCGGATTCCAACCATCAAAAATTCGTTGGATGGCAGTGAGGGCATTCGAAGGTGTGTATGAGGAAACAGTCATTGAGAAATGGCTCCGCACGTTCTACCGCCGTTTCTTTGCTCAACAATTCAAACGTTCTTGTCTTCCCGACGGTCCCAAAGTCGGTTCGGTGAGTCTATCGCCCCGCGGGGACTGGCGGATGCCGAGTGATGCGGTGGTGCGGATGTGGTTGGAGGATTTGGACTAGGTCGGGGTTTGTACTCTCAATTCTTATACCGTTCATTCAAGTAAATTCTAAAGCCTTTTTTTTATTAAGTTTTTCATTATAAATCGTTACTTTAGTAGCGTTAATAATGCTATGAACCATGGACACCCCAAAAACCGAAACCATACTCCGTATGCTGGTGCTTCTTTCCAATGGGATTCACTATACCGTTCCTGAACTGTCTAAGCACTTTTCTCGCTCCGAACGTACCGTTTACCGCGATCTGGACACCATCGAAAATGCCGGTTATGTGATTGACCGAACCCAAGGTCGTTATTCTTTGAACCTCTGCCCCGAGGAAACTAAAAAGCTCCATCGCATCCTTCATTTCAGCGAAGAAGAAGCCTACGTTCTGTACCGCGCCCTCGAAATGGTCAAAGGCGGGACATCCGTCAACGACCAATTGGTTCGTAAGCTAAACGCCCTCTACGATTTCCGCGCCCTATCCAATCTGTCGCGAAAACCCGAATTGGAAATCATTCATATCCTCGACGAAGCCATTTGTTCCAACAAACAAGTAAACCTCCATTCCTATCGCTCCTCCCACAGCGAAACCATTGCCGATCGTATCGTCGAACCCTTCGAATTTCTTCCCGAATACTCTGCTGTTTGGTGTTTCGACCTCTTTGACCAAACCTGCAAACTATTTAAAATAAGCCGTATCGGTCAAGTATCCATCTTGCCCTCCCCTTGGCAAAATCGTTCCATGCACCGTGTCCCTTTCACGGACGCCTTCCGAATGTCCTCCTCTGAAACGTTGGCTACAGTTGAAGCTGAATTAACCCTAAAGGCTACGAACCTGTTGCGCGAGGAGTATCCGTTGACCGAAAAATATCTGACCGAACAGAACGCTTCAGAAACTCTTCGTTATCACTTGAAAATTCCGGTGGCCGATTATCACGGTATCGGGAGGTTTGTGCTGGGGCTTCCAGGTGAAGTAAATGTAATTGGTTCAGTAGGGTTTAAGGATTTTTTACGGAATGCTCAAAAAAAGATGGAATTATGACGGAATTTGTCAGTGGATAGTGTTTTATTTGCTGAAAATTCGCTAGGATTAATTTTAAGGAAAATGATAAATAGCTATATTGGACATATAAAATCGGCTACAATAGCAAGTGATTTTGATATCCAAGATTTAATGGCTCATTTAGAAGGTGTTGGAAACCTAGCTTCCCAATTTTCTAATGAGTTTTCAAATGCCGAATGGGGCAGAACAATAGGGCTGTGGCATGATGTTGGCAAGTACTCTGAAACCTTTCAAAAATACATTCGAATAAATTCAGGATATGAAGATGGTCAACTCCTGGGGAAAACAGATCATACTTCAGCTGGGGCAATATTGGCGAAGGGTATTTTGCCAGAATTATTCTGGCAGCCAATTGCGTATTGTATCGCAGGTCATCATGCCGGATTGCATAACTGGTATCCAGAACTTGGGGTTTCCGGTAGTTTGCAGGAACGCTTGACAAAACAAGAAATGCTTGATTCTATCCAACACTGTATTACTGAAAAAACTTTTGATTTTCGAAAGCTTAATGCGCCCACGGGTAAAGCATTGCCTTTCGAAAGCATTCATTTATGGATTCGGATGCTCTTTTCCTGTTTGGTTGACGCTGATTACTTGGATACGGAATCTTTTATGAATCCCGAATCGTATGAAATACGAGGAAAATATAAATTGTTAAGTTCCTTGAAAGAGCTGTTTGTGAATTTTATGTCTCGCTTTGCAAATAACTCAAATGTTTCAGATTTGAATTTGATCCGAAACCGTGTGCTTGGCCAATGCATTCAATCTGGGGGACAAGAGCCAGGTTTCTTTTCCATCACTGTGCCGACGGGAGGAGGAAAAACGTTATCATCCATGGCATGGGCATTGGAACATGCGGTGAAATTCAATAAAAAACGAATTATTTTTGCCATACCCTACACTAGTATTATTTCGCAAACTGTTCAGGTATACCGAGATATTTTTGGAGAATCAAATGTGATAGAACATCATAGCAACTTGGATGACGAAACAGTTTCCTATGAGAGTAAGTTATCAGTAGAAAATTGGGATGCACCGATTATTGTGACCACCAATGTGCAACTTTTTGAATCTCTTTATGCAAACAAAACATCCAAGTGCCGTAAACTTCATAACTTAGCAAACAGCATTATTATACTGGATGAAGCGCAAATGTTGCCTCCAGAATTTTTAAAACCCATACTTTCTGCTCTTAATACCTTAGTTGATGGTTTTGGCGTATCTGTTTTGTTTTCTACGGCCACACAACCTGTTTTAACTGGTACAATTGGAGGCTCTGGAAAAAATGCCTTCAAGGAAATTGATTCTGAACGTATTCGAGAAATTGTTCCTGACTATAAACTCCTGACAAACGAATTGAAAAGGGTCAATATCCAGATACCGGAAAACATCCATATAAGTGTTGAATGGAAAGATATTGCTGATGAATTAGTACAATACGACCAAGTGCTCTGCATTGTAAATACTCGCAAGGATTGCAGGCATTTACATAATCTAATGCCAGAAGATACGATTCATTTATCTCGCATGATGTGCTCTGCTCACATTATGGATGTGATAGCACGGATAAAAGAACGTCTAAAAAATGGGCAATCAATTCGTGTGATTAGTACTCAGCTTATTGAAGCGGGTGTCGATATTGATTTTCCTGTAGTGTACAGAGCCTTAGCTGGTCTTGACTCTATAGCTCAAAGTGCTGGTCGGTGCAATAGGGAAGGTAAGTTGAATAAAGAAGGGAAATTAGGGTTGACTAAAGTTTTTTGTCCTCCCCAAAATACTCCACTTGGCCTAATGCGAAAGGGATCAGATACTTTGAAGGAAATGATAGGAATGGCGGCTTGTAGCAACCCACTTGATCCTGAATCTTTTAAACAATACTTTAATCTATTTTACAGCAAAGTTCAGGACTTTGACAAACCAAAAATAAAGAGCTTGTTATGGCAAGATGCCACTCAAATGAAATTTCAATTTGCAACTGCCGCCCGTGATTTTAAGTTGATTGATGATCGTGGTTCAGAAAATATTCTGATTGAGTACAAAGATGGTTCAAATTTGATAAAATTATTAAAACGGAAGGGGCCTGAGTCATGGCTGATGCGTAAGCTTCAACGATATTCCGTTTCAGTTAATGCTCGTGATTTTGATAAAATCCGAGCTGCTGGTTTGATAGAAGAAATCCATGGTTGTTGGGTACAATCTTACGAAAAGCTTTATGACAACAAAGTTGGAATCATGAGTGATGGCGAATGGCTTGAAGAAATACACATTATATAACGATAAAGAAGGAGGTTAAGCATGGATTTTACTAACAAAGAATTTTGTATGGAGGTATGGGGTGACTATGCCTGTTTTACCCGTCCGGAAATGAAAGTAGAACGGGTAAGCTACGATGTCATAACTCCCTCAGCGGCAAGAGCTGTTTTTGAGGCCATATTTTGGAAGCCAGCCATTCGTTGGAATATAACTAAAATTGAGGTACTGGCTCCAATTAAATGGATATCTGTCCGAAGAAATGAAGTGGGTAAGCTGATGAGTCCAAAATCAAAGCAGATTTTTATAGAAGAAGATCGTCAGCAACGTGCCGGCCTCTTTTTGCGTGATGTACATTATCGATTGTATGCTGAACTGGAATACATCCATCCCGAAAAGCGTAAAATGAATTCGAGATCCTTATCAGAGGAACTAATTGATTCAGATGAACGCTCTTTGTGGGCTAAAGATGAAAATCCGGGAAAATACAACGCCATGTTTGAGCGCCGTGCCCGTAAAGGTCAATGTTTTAATCAGCCCTATTTGGGATGCCGGGAGTTTTCCGCACATTTTCGCCTCATTGATAAACCGGAAATGGAAGCTATTAGACCAATAATTGATTCCCGAGAACTCGGATTTATGCTTTATGATATGGACTTCTCCAACGAAATAGATCCGCAAGCCATGTTTTTTCGTGCAAAAATGGTGGATGGGGTTATTCTTGTTCCACCTAAAGAAAGCGAGGAGGTAAGAAAATGATATTACAGGCATTGTATGAATATTATCAGCGGAAAGTAGCTGATCCTGAAAGCCGGATTGCACCTCGAGGGTTTGAATGGAAAGAAATACCGTTCATTATTGTAATCGATGAAAATGGCTACTTTGTTAATCTCGAGGATACCCGCTCAGGAGAGGGGAAATTTAAAGTTCCAGCATCGTTCCTGGTTGTAAAGTCCAAAGGGAGAACTGGAGCAAAGGCCTATCAAACAGCCAATGTCCTGTGGGATCACTTTGGTTATGTTTTAGCCTATCCAAAAGAAAAAGATGAAAAAAAATCGGATGAACAACTTGTTGAGGATGCTAATAGGCAACACCGTACTTTTGTCTCCTCAGTCATTGAACTTACGAGCAAGTTCCCGGAAAATAAACAGTTTAAAGCAGTAGCTGATTTTCTGGAAAATACGGAACAAAAGCAAAGAATTTTTGATCATGAGTGCTGGAATGACTGTAAAAAAATCCCAGGCTGTAATTTTTCTTTCAGACTGGCTGGGGAAACAAAGATCGTTGCAGAGAATGACGATTTAATTAAAACTATATCTATTGAATCATTGTCTGAAAATGACGTGAAGGATACAGAAAGGGAAACCGCAAAAGGAGTTTGTTTGGTTACTGGAGATTACGGTCCAATTGCTGTTTTACATACCGCGACCTCCATTCCCGGAGGAAAGAGTGGTGCTAAATTGGTTGGTTTTCAAAAGAATTCGGGTTATGATTCGTACTACAAAGAACAAGGTCTGAATGCTCCTGTATCTGAAATAGCGGAAGATGCCTATACTACAGCTTTGAATGTTTTACTGAGCAGGGAATCAACTAATAAATTTCGGTTGTCAGACTTGACCGTGGTTTTTTGGGCTGATAAAGCAAGTGAATTTGAAAAGAGTGTAGCTTTCTTTTTTACGGCTCCATCGAAGGATGACCCAGATCGAAATGCACGAGAAGTCAAAGCATTAGTTGACTCTATTCATACCGGACGCTTTAATTCCGAAGGCGAAACTGATTTTTATATTTTAGGTTTATATCCCAATGCTGCGCGAATTTCCATACGGTTTTGGAAAACTGGAAAAATTAAAAATTTTGCAGAGAAATTAGCTTTGCATTTCGCTGATTTGGAAATTGTTCATGGAAAAAACGATGAACGGGAGTTCTTCTCCCTGTTTAACCTCCTTTCCAATATTGCATTTGAATATAAAGTGGACAATGTGGCTCCAAATCTTGCAGGAAAAATGATTGAATGCATCATGGATGGTTCTCCATATCCTGCTACCCTTCAACAACAATGCATCAGGCGTATCCGTGCAGAACAAATTGTAAATCGTGTCCGTGCCGCTATACTAAAGGCCTTTTTGAATCGAAAAAACAGAATTTATAACATAAATGAAAAACCAATCACCATGGCATTAGATTTAGAAAACACCAATCAAGGCTACCTCTGTGGCCGATTATTCGCTGTACTCGAAAAAATACAGGAAGAAGCTCAGCCGGGTATTAATTCAACCATAAAAGATCGTTTTTACGGTGCGGCATCCAGTACTCCTGTTACTGTTTTTGGACGATTGCTCGGTTTGTCCAATCACCATCTTGCCAAATTGAATCCGGGTAGAAAAACCAATTTTGAAAAAATGGTTCAGGAAGTTATGGCCGGAATAAACAGTAATGGAATGCCTTCTCATCTGTCACTCGATGATCAAAGCCGTTTTGCTATTGGATATTACCATCAACGTCAAGAACTGTTTACAAAAAAAGATACAATTAATTTATAATAAAAGAAAGGAGTAATATTATGTCAGAACTTATTAAAAACCGTTATGATTTCGTGTTGTTTTTTGATGTAACTGATGGCAACCCTAATGGGGATCCAGATGCTGGTAACTTACCGCGAGTTGATGCAGAGACAGGAATGGGCTTGGTTACAGATGTTTGCTTAAAACGAAAGGTGAGAAACTTTGTGCAAATTGTAAAAAAGGCGGAGAAACCATTTGATATCTTTATCAAAGAAAAGGCCATCCTAAACGATTTGATTGATGAATCACATGAACAGGAAGAGGTGAAAACCAAAGAAAAGGCCGGTGATAAAACGGAAGCAGCTAGAAAATGGATGTGTGCAAACTACTTCGATATTAGGTCTTTTGGAGCTGTTCTAAGTACTGGAAAGAACGCTGGACAAGTTCGTGGTCCAATTCAATTTACATTTGGTCGGTCAATTGAACCTGTTGTTGCACTTGAGCATACTATTACAAGAATGGCCGTTGCAACAAAAGCTGAAGCAGAAAAACAAAGTGGTGACAACCGCACAATGGGACGAAAATTCACTGTTCCATACGGCCTTTACTGTGCACATGGTTTCATTTCTGCTCATTTAGCTGAGCAAACCGGTTTCAATGAAACAGATTTGGAATTATTTTGGGATGCCTTAAAAAACATGTTTGATCACGACCATTCTGCTGCACGTGGTATGATGAGTACCAGAAGAGTATGTGTTTTTAAGCATAATACTGCTCTCGGAAATGCTCCGGCTCATCAATTGTTTGATTTGGTGAAGGTTATTCGCAAAGATGATTCAAAACCAGCCAGAGCATTCTCTGATTATGAGATTACACCAAAAAACATTATTGAAAAGAACTTGCCACAAGGTGTTGAGTTAATCGAACTGTTGTAACTGCAGCCTTATAGTATGGGAAAAAAGGATATGCCTGCTCGTGAAGGCTTTAACGAGATATTGCTATATACAACTCCAAATGGAAAGGTAAAGGTTGAGATGTACCTGCACGAGGAGACCATTTGGCTCACTCAACAAAAAATTGCAGATCTTTTTGGTGTGGATAGAACTGTAATAACAAAGCACTTAAAAAATATTTTTTCAAGTATTGAACTTATGGAAGATTCAGTATGTGCAAAAATTGCACATACTGCTATAGATGGAAAAACCTATTCAACCCAGTTTTATAATCTGGATGCAATAATATCGGTTGGCTATCGAGTAAATAGCACTCAGGCAACTCATTTCAGAATATGGGCTACCGAAAGATTGAAGGAATACATCATCAAAGGTTTTACGATGGATGATAAACGTCTGAAAAATCCAAACGTCCTATTTGGGAAAGACTATTTTGATGAACAGTTGGCTAGAATTCGCGACATCCGTTCCAGCGAAAGACGTTTTTACCAGAAGATTACTGACATTTACTCTCAATGCAGCGCTAATTATGATGCCAATACTCAAACAACAAAAGACTTCTTTGCAACGGTTCAGAATAAGCTTCACTGGGCAATAACTGGACAAACTGCAGCAGAAATAATATCATCAAGGGCCGACAGTTCAAAAGAAAACTTGGGGTTGACCCACTGGAAAAATTCACCGAAAGGTGCTGTCCGGAAATCGGATGTGGGTATCGCTAAAAATTATCTGGATGAAAAAGAGTTGGATGGTTTGAACCGAATTGTCTCCATGTACCTTGACTATGCCGAAGCACAAGCATTAAGGGGCATTGCGATGCAAATGAAAGATTGGGTTGAAAAACTAGATGCATTCTTACGCTTTAATGAAAAAGAGATTTTGTCACATCAAGGACTTGTTTCACATGATGTTGCTATTGCTTTGGCCGAAAAAGAATATGAAAAATTCCAAATTGTTCAAGACAAACTTTTCGAGTCGGATTTTGATAAAGTATTGCTTGAACATCGAATAAGCGAGATTAATCTTGGAAGAAAGCAATGACCAAATGCGATGAAGAGGAGCTACTCATGCTCTCTGGAATTCAACATATTGCGTTCTGTGAGCGGCAATGGGCTCTCATTCATATTGAACAGCAATGGGCAGAGAATGTACGCACTATAGAAGGCAATCACCTCCACGAACGCGTTGATGACCCTTTCGAGAAGGATTGGAAAAAAGGCCTTGTTACGATGAGATCGGTTACTCTGATATCGAAGGAGTTAGGCTTGACTGGGGTTGCCGATGTTGTCGAATTGGTTGCTACAGATAAGGCTTTCGGCTATGAATTGCCGGATCGTGAAGGTTATTGGAGCTATCGCCCGGTTGAATATAAACGTGGGAAACCGAAGACCGATGAACGAGATGAAGTTCAATTATGTGCACAAGCCATCTGTCTTGAAGAAATGCATGCTGTTGAAATACCAAAGGGTTCTATTTATTATGGTGAGACACGGCATCGGGTTGAGGTTCTTTTTTCAATTGAACTTAGAGAAAGAGTCAAAGAATTGGCGCTAAGGATGCATGAACTCTTTAATGAGGGAATTACGCCTCTGCCCGTAGCGAAGAAACACTGTAAAATGTGCTCATTGGTTGATATCTGTCTTCCAGATTGTTTGAGCAGAGATCAGAATGTAACAGATTATTTGAAGTGGGAACTTGATATGGATTGAGTTATGAGAAAATTATTAAATACGCTGTATGTTACTACTCCAGGGTCTTATCTTTCTAAAGATGGCGAAAATATTGTAGTGAAGGTTGAGAATCAGGAACGGTTCAGAATCCCAATTCATAATATTGAGAGCGTTGTTTGTTTTGGTTTTATGGGTGCGAGTCCTTCATTAATGGCCTTGTGCGCTGAAAGAAATGTTTCGTTGAGTTTTCTTTCTGAGCAAGGATTCTTTTTAGGAAGAGTTACTGGTAAGGTTTCTGGAAATGTTTTGCTTAGAAGGAAGCAATATCGAATGGCAGACCAAGCCGACGTTTCTCTCCCATTATCTCAAATCATGATTGCGGGAAAGATCGTGAATTGTAAAACCGTTCTTCAACGAGCTCTAAGAGATCATCCCAACGAAATGAATGCAGTATCCGTTGATCAAGCTATAAAAACACTTTCGGTTAAACAGAAACAGGTTTTTAGGACAAAAGACTTTGATATGCTTCGAGGCGTTGAGGGCGAAGCTGCCCAAGAATATTTTGGTGTTTTTGACCAAATGATCCTTTCTCAAAAAGGAGACTTTTTCATGAATGGCCGAAATAGACGTCCTCCTTTGGATAATATAAATGCATTACTTTCTTTTGTATATACCCTTTTGATGCACGAAGTTCGCTCTGCGCTTGAAAGTGTAGGTCTTGATCCATGCGTTGGATTTCTTCATACCGATCGTCCAGGAAGACAAAGTTTAGCTCTGGATATGATGGAGGAACTTCGTCCTTATTTAGCTGATCGACTGGTTCTAACGCTAATAAATCGCAAACAAGTGGATCCAAAAGGCTTTGTTAAAAGAGATGCTGGAGGTATTATTATGGATGATAAAACTCGAAAGGAAGTAATTTCTGCTTGGCAAAAGAGAAAACAGGAAGAAATTGTACATCCTTTTTTACAAACCTCAATCTCTATTGGACTTCTTCCGTATTGTCAGGCATTGTTGATGGCTCGTTTTATTAGAGGCGATATTGAAAATTATCCGGTTTTTGTAAATAAGTAGAAGTTATGATGGTTTTAATCACTTATGATGTTGAAACAACAACTCCGGCCGGAAAAAAAAGATTACGTCAGGTTGCTAAGCAATGTGTTAATTTTGGACAGAGGGTGCAGAATTCTGTTTTTGAGTGTTTGCTAGACCCCGCTCAATTTTCTGAGTTAAAACATCGACTAGAATCAATTGTTGACAAGAATCATGATAGTTTGAGATTCTATTCTTTGGGAAACAATTGGAAAAATCGTGTAGATCATTTTGGAGCAAAGGAGAGCTATGATCCTGAAGGTACGATGATTATTTAATTCCGCGAACTGTTAGCTGTTCTAAATTTCCGGGCTTTTTCGCGATTGCTGTAAATCAAACAATTAAGTTCTTTTCTTAATATTGTTGTGGACTCAAGATAGAACATCTGTATTGTTTCGCGCAATATTATGGTCAACTTGTTTTTTATTAATATATTAGCACCTGTACAGTCGCACCCCGCGTGGGTGCGTGGATTGAAACTGGATTATCTGAACATTGTAGATAAGAATTCTTAGTCGCACCCCGCGTGGGTGCGTGGATTGAAACACCTTTGTGCTTAAAAAGGCAGGATCCATTATAGTCGCACCCCGCGTGGGTGCGTGGATTGAAACAGCGTACCATCGTGACTTGTTGGCGAAGTTGCTGTCGCACCCCGCGTGGGTGCGTGGATTGAAACAGTCCGACAGTCGGGTTTGTCTTGATGTACTTATGTCGCACCCCGCGTGGGTGCGTGGATTGAAACACCTGATACTTCGTATCCTGAAACACCAGTACCAAAGTCGCACCCCGCGTGGGTGCGTGGATTGAAACAATTTTATTGTCAGTAATATAATAGTGTGCGTGGTCGCACCCCGCGTGGGTGCGTGGATTGAAACAGCTGCGCGTCGAAATAAGTAACGCGTCAGGCCCGTCGCACCCCGCGTGGGTGCGTGGATTGAAACTCCATCACCACCAATTCCAACCGGTAAGCCTGTGTCGCACCCCGCGTGGGTGCGTGGATTGAAACGATCTGATGGAAGCCGGTGTAGTCAAAGTGGCGTCGCACCCCGCGTGGGTGCGTGGATTGAAACTTGAGATACTTCTTTATCTCCCGGGCCAGTTCTGGTCGCACCCCGCGTGGGTGCGTGGATTGAAACTCAAAAGCCAAAGGAGGCCAGTCAAGGGATGCCGAGTCGCACCCCGCGTGGGTGCGTGGATTGAAACCTTGCATCGATGGCTCTCGTCACAAATCACATGCGTCGCACCCCGCGTGGGTGCGTGGATTGAAACACTAAACAAAAAACCGAAAATGAAAAAGAATTTGTCGCACCCCGCGTGGGTGCGTGGATTGAAACAATAAACTTGCGGTGTTGTGTAGTGGCAGCACGAGTCGCACCCCGCGTGGGTGCGTGGATTGAAACTATTCGAGGCCCGTATACGGTTGATGGTAGAGAAGTCGCACCCCGCGTGGGTGCGTGGATTGAAACTTATTCAACGACTTGAGCACCGTGGCAATTACGGTCGCACCCCGCGTGGGTGCGTGGATTGAAACATTGATTTCTTTTAGAAGCTGACTCCA
>Ga0302288_1000314_pt1 | contig 41418 bp, 35 predicted proteins | sample III_Fen_N1_1_FD_194549 | JGI IMG/M metagenome (GOLD analysis project Ga0302288, IMG submission 194549) | Peat permafrost microbial communities from Stordalen Mire near Abisko, Sweden - III_Fen_N1_1 | ecosystem: Environmental > Terrestrial > Soil > Wetlands > Permafrost | place: Sweden: Abisko...
GCATCGATGGATGCCTGCTTTGCGGAAGCGTATCCCATATCAAGCTTGGCATGAACAGCTTCCACCACCACGATGGCATCATCCACCACGATGCCGATGGCCAGCACCAGCGCAAAGAGCGTGAGCAGGTTGATGCTGAAACCAAACAAGTACAGGAAAAAGAAGGTACCGATGATGGCCACCGGTACCGAAATGGCCGGAATTAACGACGAACGAAAATCCCCGAGAAACAGGAATACCACCAAGAAGACCAACAAGAAAGCTTCCAAGAATGTTATCAGCACTTTTTCTATGGAAACATCCAGAAAACGGTTGGCATCGACCATATTGGTGTAATGGACGCCTTCAGGAAATGATTTTGAGGCTTCTTCAATGACCTTTTTACACCCGTTGATAACGTCTCTGGCATTGGAACCGGCTGTCTGGTTGACGGAAATGTTCGTGCCGTTTTTTCCGTTCACCCATAACTTACTGTTGTAGGATTGTGCTCCCAACTCCACCCTCGCAACGTCTTTGAGACGCAGCATCTGCCCATTGGAACCAGCTTTGACAATGACGTTTTCAAAGTCGGATACTGTTTGCAATTTACCCGTATAACGGATTACGTACTCGAAACTTTGCTTCCCTTGTTCCCCGAATTTACCCGGTGCTGCTTCCACATTTTGTTCTTTTAGCGCCGAGGTAATGTCTCCTGGTGTCAGACCATAAACGGACATAACGTCTGGTTTCAGCCAAATGCGCATGGCATATTTGGCTGAGCCAAATGCCGAGGCACTACCGACTCCTTCCACCCGTTGTAGTTTGGGCGTCAGGTTGATATCCGCATAGTTTTGCAGGAAGGCTTCATCGTAGTCCGGATTATCACTATAAAGGGCTGTCATCAACAACATACTGTTCTGACGCTTGATGACAGTAACACCGGCCTGGGTAACTTCTGCAGGTAACAGGTTGCTGGCTGACGATACCCTGTTTTGTACATCAACTGCAGCCTGATCGGGATCTGTTCCAACGCTGAAGTAGACGTTGATGCTTCCGGAACCATTGTTGGAGGCGGAAGATGTCATGTATGTCATACCTTCCACTCCGTTGATTGATTCTTCCAGCGGCGCGATGACACTTTTTAATACCACTTCCGCATTGGCACCTGCATAGTTTGCAGATACACTGATTGTTGGAGGAGTGATGTCTGGATATTGCGAAATGGGTAAATAAACAAGCCCCAAAATACCCAGCAAGACGATAACAATGGATATGACCGTACTAAGCACCGGTCGTTCTATGAATACTTTAAACATGGTTGTTTTAGTTAATGGCGTTGTAGATACTGGAAGCGTCTGCTTCATTTGCCTTTATCACGGCATTTTCTTTCAGGAGACTGACTCCTTCCAACACAATGCGGTCACCGGTTTTCAACCCATTCGTTACGATAAAATACTGACCGTCGCTGCTGGCTGTTGTCGTGACAGGTACGCGCTTAACCTTGTTATCCGTTCCAATGGTATAGGCAAATTGTTTGTTCTGCAATTCTGTTGTTGCACTCTGGGGAATGACAATGACTGATTTGAGGTTTTTGGGTATGCGAACCGTAGCGCTTCCACCACTTCTTATCAGTCCGGAAGGATTTGGAAACGATGCTCTAATGGAAGCGGCTCCTGTTTTCGTATCGATCAAACCACTTATCATATCCATTTTTCCTTCTTTTTCGTAGAGACTGCCATCGGTTAAAATAAGGGAAATAGCTGGCATTCCCTTTATCTTCTCACCCAAGGTGTTTCCGGTATTTGCTCGTAAGAACTCCAACAACTGTTTTTCATTGAACGAAAAATAGGCATACACGGTGCTGATGTCTGATACGGTGGTTAGAGGCTCCGTAGAAGTGCTGCTTACCAGCGCCCCGATTTTGTAGGGGATCAATCCGATAACACCGTTGGCCGGGCTGGTTACCTTTAAATAGTTGAGGTTGGTTTTGGCATTTGCCAATATGGCCTCGACCTGAACCAATGCCGCTTTCTTAGATGCCAAATTGAGTTTGGCCGATTGCAGATCGAACTGACTGACAATGTTCTTTTCCACCAAGGGCTTTACTTTTTCGTATTCGAGCTGAGCTGTTTCAACGGCAGCTTGAGTTACACCAACGGATGCTTCTGCGTTTCTAACAGTTTCTTCATACTGTGGATTACTGATACGGAAAAGAAGCTGGCCTTTTTTGACGGTGGCCCCTTCATCTACATAGATGGCATCAATGTAGCCATCGATTTTCGGGCGTATTTCCACATTTTGTCGGCCTTCTATCGTTGCCGGATAGTCCGTATATAAGGTGATTTCCCGCTCTTTCAGTGTCAGAACACGATAGGTTTTGACCATTTCTCCGGTCATGCGGTTTTGTTTTTTTCCACCACAGGCAGAAAATAACAGCAAGAAACTGACCATTCCCAGTAAAAGGAACTTTTTGATTAATTGAGCCATAACGAATTGAATGAAGTTTTTAAAACGATTATGTAATGATGATTGTTAGGTGTTGATTATTCGGACTTATAGAAAAATCAACTATGGATAAATGCTAGAATGCTTTTCTTGCGATTATTCAGCAACACCTGATATTCCTCCAGACTGATCTGAAACATTGTCGTATACACGGGCTTCATCAGCACGGGTAAAATGCACATGGAAAAAATATTTAGCACATAATCCTCTGGTTTCAAGGGTCGAATAGTACCGGCATCTATTTCTGATTGGATTTCTTCAAGAAAGATCCTCCATTTGTTGTTTTCGTCTTCTTTCTTAGGTTTGATGCTTCCCTCGTTTTGGTTAAGTTGAGTGATGAAAAAGATCTCGCGATATGGATTGTTGCCCATTTCCTGCAACAGGAAATCAACCAGATCCTCAATGCGCTCTTTTACAGAATATTGCTGTGTGATAATAGATTCAATACTATTTTTAAAATTCAACATGGCTTCATTAAATACGATCTTGAATAGCGCATCCCTTGAACGAAAATAATAATTCAACAGCGTCCTGTTTACCCCTGCGGCATCGGCAATTTCCTGAGTGGTGGCATTGAGCCGTCCTTCCGAGAAAAAAAGCTTCCGAGCTACATCCTTGATGTGTTCTTCGGTTGTATTTACAGTCATTATTAACGAAATAGTTTAACGGTTATGTTTAACAAATATGTTAAAGTAAAAGTAACCGGTTCTATTTAAGTGGAAAAGTTAAATAGTTCTAAAAGATAGCACTATTAGAACGTGTTTCTGTGTGCCGTCTATTACGCACAGACCCCACTCAACTGGTCTACCTCTATCATTTCATCGAATCTCGTTTGGCATTTGCGTTTTCAACCGTATGCACCAGGCTGAATTTTACCACGAAAGCATCCACTCCGTTATTGTTGAGAAAAGCGGCTACTTCTGCCCCTTCATTGTCGATGGAGAGCAGCCACATAATATTGCCACTTCAGGGATGATGAATCCTACCGTATCCGTGGTGGCTCCACATAAGGTAATCTTTTACACTGTTCATTTTGCCCTTTACAAACAAAATCCTACTTTTAGCTGCGTTTTGCGTTCAGCGCATACAAACGTTTTGAATCATTCAACCTAAGCCGCACAATCGTATGAAACCCTTTATGGATGAAAACTTTCTGCTTGACAACGACGTCTCGCAGACCCTGTTTCACAACCACGCCAAGCACCAACCCATCATTGATTATCACTGCCACTTGAACCCGGCACACATTGCTCAAGACCGTAAATTCGATAATCTTGGACAAATTTGGCTGGAAGGAGACCATTATAAATGGCGGGCCATGCGTACAAACGGTATTGAGGAACGATTCATCACAGGAAATGATACCTCGGATTGGGAAAAGTTTGAGAAATGGGCAGAAACCATGCCTTACGCTATGCGCAATCCCCTGTATCACTGGACGCACCTGGAACTCAGGCGAGCTTTCGGCGTTGAGACCCTTCTCAAACCTGAAACAGCACGTGCCATTTACGAGGAATGTACGGCCAAACTGCGCACACCTGAATTTTCGGCCAGAGGGTTATTGAAAAAATTCAACGTGGAAGTGGTCTGTACTACCGATGACCCCATTGACAGCTTGGAACACCACCTTGCCTTAAAGAACGAAGGCTTCAGCACCAAGGTGTTGCCCACTTGGAGGCCCGACAAGGCCATGGCGGTGGAAAATCCGGCTGCCTTCCGCTCCTACATTGAACAGCTCTCAGCAGTTTCCGGCGTGTCTATTTCCCGCTTTTCCGACGTCATTGATGCCCTGCAGGTTCGTCATGACTTTTTTGCCAGTGTTGGCTGTAAACTGAGCGACCACGGCATTGAAGAATTCTATGCCGAAGACTACACTCAGGCGCAGATTGATGCCATCTTTAACAAGGTATACGGAGGCAAAGAACTGACAAAAGAAGAAATCGTCCTGTTCAAATCGGCCATGCTGTACGAATTTGCCGTCATGGACCACCAAAAAGGTTGGACGCAACAGCTGCACTTTGGCGTTATCCGCAACAATAATACGCGCTATTTCAATTCGATTGGTGTGGATACAGGCTTTGATTCCATCGGCGACTTCACCCTTGCCAAATCCATGAGCAAGTACATGGACAGACTGGATGCCACCAATCAGCTGCCAAAAACCATTCTGTACAACTTGAATCCCCGCGACAACGAGCTCATTGCCACTATGATTGGCAACTTTCAGGACGGTTCCGTTCCCGGCAAAATCCAATTCGGTTCGGGTTGGTGGTTCCTCGACCAAAAATATGGCATGACGGCTCAATTGAACGCGCTGTCTGCACTTGGTCTGCTCAGCCGCTTTGTCGGTATGCTCACCGACTCGCGCAGTTTACTCTCCTACCCGCGTCACGAGTATTTCCGCCGCACGCTATGCCATTTGATTGGCACCGATGTGGTGAAGGGTGAACTGCCTGCCAGCGAGATGGATTTTCTGGGCAAATTGGTGGAAGGAGTCTCCTACCGGAACGCCAAACAGTATTTTGCCTTCTGATTTTTAAAAAAAAGCTGTTTCTTTGCAGCACAAAGCATTAAACCTGTTTATTTCTTATGAGTAAAAAAGTTGTCACTTTCGGCGAAATCATGCTACGTCTGGCCACACCGGGTTACGAGCGATTCAGCCAAGCCAACCAGTTCACAGCAACCTTTGGTGGTGGAGAGGCCAATGTGGCCGTATCGTTAGCCAACTATGGCATGGACGCTTCGTTTGTGACCCGTCTTCCCAAAAACGACATCGCCCAATCCTGCCTGATGAACCTGCATAAATACGGTGTCTACACCAAGGATGTCATTTTTGGCGGCGAACGGGTGGGCATTTACTTTCTTGAAACCGGAGCCGTGGCCAGAGCCAGCAAGGTGGTCTACGACCGTGCGCATTCTTCCATCGCCGATATTCAACCCGGCATGATCAATTGGAAAGAGGTATTGAAGGGAGCCGACTGGTTCCACTGGACGGGCATCACTCCTGCCCTTTCGCAAGGTGCAGCCGATGCTTGTCTGGAGGCTATCAAAACTTGCAACGAACTGGGAATCACTGTTTCAACCGATCTTAACTTCCGCAAAAACCTGTGGAAATACGGCAAAAAAGCCTCGGAAGTCATGCCTGCCCTTGTGGAAGGCTGTGACATCATCCTCGGCAACGAAGAAGACGCTGAGATGGTCTTCGGCATCAAGCCCGAAGGCTTCGAAGTGGCTCATACAGGAGGCGAAGTGAACGCTGTCGAGTTTGAATCGGTCTGCACCCAGCTTATGAAGCGCTTTCCTCGTGCGAAAAAAACCATTATCACCCTACGGGGTTCAATCAACGCCAACCATAATACCTGGGGAGGCGTATTGTACGCAAACGGAACACTCTTTCAATCGAAACGCTACGACATTACCCACATTGTTGACCGCGTGGGGGGCGGCGATTCGTTTATGGGAGGATTGATTTATGGCCTGCTCACCTATGTAGGTGACGACCAAAAAGCCTTGGAATTTGCCGTAGCCGCGTCGTGCCTGAAGCACACCATTTATGGTGATTTCAATCTGGTAACGGTTGACGAAGTAGAAAAACTCATGGGAGGCGACGCTTCGGGTCGGGTATCCCGCTAAACAAACGAACGATGGCACGATTCAATAAATTGCAGGTCATTTCGACCATGGCATCAACGGGTATGGTGCCCGTTTTTTACAACAAGGACATTGAGGTGGCTACACAGGTGTTGAAAGCCTGTTACGACGGTGGCGTTCGCGCCTTTGAATTCACCAACCGGGGCGACTTCGCCCAAGACGTGTTTGCCACCCTGGTCAAGTTCGCCGCCAAGGAATGTCCCGACATGATCCTGGGAATCGGTTCCATCGTCGACCCGGCCACAGCGGCTCTCTACATCCAATTGGGCGCCAATTTCGTGGTAGGTCCGTTGTTCAACCCCGAAGTGGCCCGCATATGCAACCGCAGGTTGATTCCGTACACTCCCGGTTGCGGATCGGTTTCCGAAATCGGCTTTGCCCAGGAAGCCGGCTGCGACCTGTGCAAGGTATTCCCGGCCGGAAACGTGGGTGGCCCGTCCTTCGTCAAGAACGTGCTCGGCCCCATGCCGTGGTCGTTGTTGATGGTGACAGGTGCCGTCGAGCCCACGAAAGAGAACCTGACCGCCTGGATCAAGGCCGGCGTAACCTGCGTGGGTATGGGGTCCAATCTCTTTCCGCCCGCCGTCATGGCCGCCAAGGAATGGGGTAACATTTCCGATCTGTGTCGACAGTCATTGACCTATATCCAACAAGCACGCTAACCTACCTTATTCATGAATAACACACTTAAAAACCTTAACGAGCAGATGACAAAGTACAGATGGACTATCTGTACACTGTTGTTTGCCGCCACAACCATCAATTACCTGGATCGCCAGGTGCTGTCGTTGTTGCAACCCACGTTGGCCGAAGAATTCCATTGGACCGACAACGACTACGGCACCATCGTTTCCGCGTTCATGTTTGCTTACGCCATCTTTATGCTGTTTGCCGGTCGATTTATTGACTGGTTGGGTACCAAGAGGGGGTATGCGTGGGCCATCGGCATTTGGTCTATCGGCGCCATGGTACATGCCTTGGCCGGCATCATGACCGAAAAGGTGACGGGGCTGGACGGCTCCACCGCTCTGGCTCATGCCAACAATCCGGCCGTAATCGGTACCATCACCACCGTGAGTGTACTGATGTTCGTTATTGCACGCATGGTTCTGGCACTCGGTGAGGCAGGCAACTTCCCCGCCGCCATCAAAACAACCGCTGAATATTTCCCCAAACGGGATCGTGCTTTCGCTACGGGCATTTTCAACTCCGGTGCCAATGTCGGCGCCATTCTTGCTCCCCTCACCGTGCCTTTCATGGCGAAAGCCTGGGGGTGGGAAGTCGCCTTTCTGGTCATTGGTTCCGTGGGATTTCTTTGGTTGATTTTCTGGTTGATTTACTACAAACCGCTGGAAGGGAACTCAAAGGTCAATGCGGCTGAACGCGCCTATATCCTTCAAGACGATGAAAAAGATAAAAAGGAAGCGGTGGAAGTAATCAAACGCATGTCTTTCTGGAAATGCATGAGCTTCAAACAAACCTGGGCCTTTGCCATTGGCAAGTTCCTGACAGACGGCGTGTGGTGGTTCTTCCTATTTTGGACCCCTGCCTACCTGAAAGCCGAATACGGCATGTCTCCCGACCAGGTTGCCATTCCTATCGGTGTTTTGTACACCCTGACGGTATTTGGTTCTGTTTACGGTGGCAAATTTCCCACCTATTTCATCAACAAGGGTATGAATCCGTACGCCGGACGCATGCGAGCCATGTTGATCATTGCCTTTTTCCCCTTGCTCGTACTGCTGGCACAACCATTTGGACACCTGGAAAGTTTGGGCAACATGGGCTACTGGATTCCGGTCATCCTGATTGGTATCGGGGCTTCGGCTCACCAAGCCTGGTCGGCCAATCTTTTCACCACGGTGGGCGACATGTTCCCGAAAAGTGCCGTAGCCACGGTTATTGGCATCGGTGGTATGGCCGGCGGTATAGGTGGCATTATCGTCAATAAAGGCGGCGGTATGCTCTTCGACTACAGCGCTCAAGCCTGGCAATCCATTGAATTCTTGGGTGCCTCGGGCAAAAGCCTCGGTTATATGCTGATTTTCTCTTTCTGTGCCGTAGCCTACCTGTTAGGCTGGGTCATCATGAAATCGTTAGTGCCTCATTACAAACCCATACTAGCGGATTGAACCAATACCCGCCGGAGCGAAAGGGTGCGGTAGCTTGTATGGCTGTCGCACTCTTTTCATTAGTCTATTCTTTATTTATTAATCAAGAGAATTCCTCTAGCTTGCCCTCATTTAGCCCCAGTTACAATTTCTACTCCAATTCATTAGCCTACTTCAAGATATATTCGCCCTACTCTTGAACTACTACCCTCACATTTTGGATGGAGCTCTAGAGTCTTTCGAGTTGGGTCATTGGGGTTACTTGATAATTTTTTTTTCTATGCTATCGATGATATCGTCAAACCGTTTGGTGTTTTCTTTATTGTACCCTTTATAAATGGCATAACTCAAAATATACTTTTCAAAAGGTCTGGTGTTTTTCCATTTTGAAAGAGAACATTCATTAATGTAGCCTTCAATTATTTGTCCCAAATCCAACTCTCCTTTTGAAAAAAAATCCTCCAACTGAATTAATGTTGTCAAAGAGAACATTACAAGGTTTTGAATGATGTACTGCTTCAGTATGTTTCTTGGCTTCAGCAGTTCTTGAAACCTATTATTTAGAATATAATTAACCCCTTCAATATCAAAGTTACAATCTTGATAAATAATTACTGGAAAAACATTTAAATCATCTGAATATTCTACTTTGTCAATTTCTTTATTAATGTCATCTAACTTATATTCAATTACATTTAATAACTGAGTTATTCCTTTGTCTTGTGTTCTATTATTTTTACTTATAGAGCTTTCAAATTTCTTCAATATCTCTTGTTTAATTTTAGCAAAATCATCACAATGCTTAGTTTTAGCATTTAGCATTACATCTTTAAATTCAAACAAGAATATATTCTTGCCTTTTCTCAAATAGTAATCCGGCTCTCCGCCCTTCAAACATTCTTTTAATTCTTGTCCAGATATTCTTACATCACATGTTTGCTCAAAACAACACTGCATTATTGCATAAAACAAGCATTTTTCAGAGAATAGATCCCCGACTTTACTTTTAAGATCTCCATAGCTCATTTTAAAAGAAACCTTATTGTGCACAGCAAGGACTTTTGCGAAGTCAAACAAAAAACTCTGAAACAACTTGTCTATAAAAAAGTTAATCGATAAGATATGGTATTTATTATCTCCTTGGTAATAAACAGGTTTATCCCTTATGCGTTCAAAATCTGGAGACGTTTTGAAATTATTTATATCCACACTCATTGCATCAAGATACTTTCTCCCATAGTATGAAACAGGGTTAATTTCAAATCCATTAGTACGTCCGTCCGATTTTTGAGTCATCCTTGAGTATAAATCAAGGACAAAGAATTGATATTCTTCCCAATTCCTTGTATTCATACTATTTAAATATATTTCAAATAGAGGCTTGAATGTATCATTTTTTTCACAGAAATCCTTAAACATAAATGAACGGATTAACTCGACACGAATGTCTCTATATTCAGTATCATAGTATTTTAGCCTTTCTGGTAGATAAATCTTTACAAATGAATCTGCATCCATATTTTCATTAATAATATCTACAGTATCTTCACTTAGGCTGATTCTTTCATCACAGCACATTAAATATGCAATCATTAAGTTTGAGTAATTCGCTTCTGACAACTCATTAATATTGTCATTGTGTACTGTCAACAGTTTATCCAGTAATATCAAAAGAGCAACATTGTCAATAAAACCATAATCCTTCCCCTCAACTTCTTGTATATAACCTTCAATATTGTTTTTGAGTTTATTATCTATATAAGACATTAATGGGCTAAACAATTCATAGTCAAGTTGATTAATAGAACTGGTAGACTTCCGAAAATGCAAGGATGAAACCCATTCAATAGATTTTTTAGATGGCAACATTTTTATGACATCGCCTATTGATTTACCGCGATCATCGGGGCGGATGCAAGAGTATGATATTAGTGGCTTTTTCTCAACTTTTTTCATCTATAACGATATTTTCAATAGTAGAAATATGACCGATTATTGACTAAATCTTAAAACTAAAAACAGAGGATCTTTAAAATTAACGCATTTTGATACCTTGATCTATTTGTCTTGTAAGATCTTTTAACGCTTTAATCAACAAATCTGACAGTGTGCCATCAACGACATTTAGTTCTGACATATTTAGTTTATAAGTCTCATTCTTTTCACCATTAATCTCAATATCAACATTAAAAAATCCTGTATAATTAGTTTCATGCCAGTCGGTACAAACAAGCAACATATCCTTATTTCCTAAAGGTTCAATATTTAATAGAGCTTAATCAAGTTCCTCTTTATGATGTGTATTCCAATCTATTGTTGTTGTATTGTCCAAAGAAATATTAACCTTAACATCATTCGCAAAAACGCCAGAGTAATTTTTGATGCGTAAATATATAGACCCATTTGATTTTACGAATGAAGGCACAATTTTAGGTCTATTTTGTTCAGCCCATTGACGTTTTAATTCAGACAATTGATTTTTATTCTGCCTAAGTGTTACCCATGTAACGATTGCCATTACAGCAGTTCCAATAGCTCCAATACCTGTAGCTATAGCACTAATTAAAGAAGTACAAGAAGCCTCCATATCTTATTTATTTTTTATTCTTATTTTTTTTGAATTGGATCATGAAAATGTGCGGTGGCCTATTGTTCAATAGCTCAGTTAAGAATGTGGATAGCCTATTGAAATGATCGTATCAAGATTGTAAAACTTTTGTTTTCGGGTAATCTTTCGTTTTCCTTCCAGTTGAACTTGTAAGAACTCCTTACATGTTGACTTTGTCGGTGTAAACCATGTATTTAAAATTTCCCATATCGACACAATCACGCATAGCATCGGTAAAATCCTTGCGATAATCTTCACCTCGTAATAGGTTACCAACAAAATCCTCGTCTCGTTGATTAATATATTTGGTATTTTTCCCTGTGCATTTATTTATATTATCTATGACTATATCCAAAATAACGCTTCTTAATTCACGAGCTTTTTCACTATCGGTCAGCAACATAGCAACCTCAAGCAACGCCCTAAAATTAAAAATTCCTAGAATAGTAGTTTTGGTGGCGAAATCTGTTTCGTGACCAAACTGATATTGCCATACTAATTTCAAGTCTGCCAGGCATTTACCCTTAAGCAACTCGTAACGGAAGAGTCGGTTAAATTAGTTGCCATATAGTGTTAGGTGATTGCAGTAGTAAAATTCAACAATTTTCGCATTCCTCTTGTTTTGTCATAACCTAAAACACAAATATATTGATTTATTTGGCATGATGTTATCGTAACGAATAAATAACTGAGTGTGGCGCGGGTTATTGGCACTTTGGATAACCCGGAAAGCGGACTGAGGGAAGTGATGTTGAAACGGTGTCGACTCGACGGACGAGCGCAGGGGGCGCGACGAGATCTGCAATGCTATTTTCGACGGCTCAAGGAGACTAGAAAATAGCGCAGATGTCTAGCGTCAACAAGCTTGGACTAGCTGGAGACCCGTTCAATATCACTGGACGAAGGGAGCGCTGGGATGGATAAGATGCTTACTATCAAACACACTTTTTGGATAATTAGTTGTATTAAGTTGTATCTTTGCTTATATTTACCAGTAGAAACAATGTTTAGTGGCAAATAGGCGAATAGCTATAGTTAGTAGCATGTTATGAAAACAGATCGGTTTGATATCAGTGGCATGAGCTGCGCGGCATGCGTCAATCATATTGACAAACGCGTCAAGCAGATACCCGGGATTCAGTCGGTACAGGTACAATTGCTCACCAACAGCATGACGGTGACCTACGACGATGCGCAGACCACAGCCGTATCAATTGAGGATGCAGTGGAAAAGGCGGGATATGGAGCCAGTCTGGCGTCGGAAAGTCAAACCACACATCCATCGAAAAAACGCGCCGGTATTGGCGACAACCAAATTGCTGAAACCACGCGGCTCAGAAAGCGGTTCTGGTGGTCGGTCGCGTTTTGGTTGCCGTTGTTTGTGCTGAACATGGCCCCCATGGTGGGCATACCTATTTTCTCCGGATTTTTTGGACACGTACATCCACTTACCACGGCGCTGGTCAACTTACTGCTCACACTTCCCGTTATTTACCTGAACCGAACCTTTTATACCAACGGATTCCGTTCGCTTTTTCAGGCCTCTCCTACCATGGACACCTTGGTGGCGGTTGGTTCTTCGGCTGCGGTTGCATATGGGCTCATCGTGTTGTTCACCATGAGCCACGCGCTCGAAACCGGCAATATGGACGAAGCCGGGCACTTGGCACACGCTTTGTTTTTCGAGTCGGCGGCTACCATCCTTACGCTGGTAACCTTCGGTAAATTTCTGGAATCCCACTCCAAGCAACAGACAACCACGGCTGTTTCCCTGCTTATGGAGCTGACGCCTGTCGTGGCTGTGGTTAGTAGGGATGACAGGGAGATCGAAATTCCTGTGGAAGACGTTCGCGTGGGTGATCGGGTGGTTATTCGTCCCGGCAGCCAACTACCGGTAGACGGGGTTGTGCTCACAGGCAGTTCCTATGTAGACGAATCGGCCTTGACCGGGGAAAGCATTCCGGTGCTGAAGGAGCCGGGAAGTACCGTCCTTTCGGGCACGGTGAATCAAACCGGATACCTTACCTACGAGGCCGTCAGGGTTGGCGAGGATGCTACCCTGAACCAAATCATCCAACTCGTTGAAACGGCAACGTTGTCGAAAGCGCCCTTGGTTCAACGGGTCGACCGTATCAGCCGGTGGTTCGTGCCCGTCGTGCTGGTTATCGGCTTGATTACAGTCGTCACCTGGCTCTTGCTGGGTTACCCGATCGACTTTGCCTTGACAGCCGGCATTGCTGTGCTGGTGATTTCCTGCCCCTGTGCGCTGGGATTGGCCACGCCCGTGGCAGTCATGGTAGGAACAGGGAAAGGCGCGCGACAGGGCATCCTGTTCACCTCAGGGGAAAGTCTGGAAAGGGCGCACCACGTCACCACGGTGTTGTTGGACAAAACGGGCACCGTAACCACGGGAAAGCCCTCCGTCACCAATGTTCTGGTTCAACCCGGACAGGCTGAAACCGAAATGCTTCAGATGGCTGCGTCATTGGAAACTCTTACCAATCATCCGTTTGGGGTTGCTATTTTAAGAAAATACGGGGAATACGGAGAGGCTATGCTCCCGGTTGAAACATTTGCCGCCGTTCCTGGAAAGGGCGTAAGCGGTTCGATTGACGGACAACAGGCATGGGTGGGAAACGCTCTCTTCCTGCAGGAAGCCGGCATACCCCTTCCTCCCACCCTGATGGAACAAGTGAATGCGTTGGCCGAATCCGGTAAGACACCGTTGTTTGTGGCAAAAGAGGGCACCCTGCTCGGCGTACTATTTGTAGCCGACAGCATGAGGCCAGGCACGAAAGAAGCTGTGGAAACGTTGCTCCGCGCCGGCAAACAGGTGGTCATGCTAACCGGTGACCAAGCCGCAACGGCCAATGCCATTGCCGGAGAAGCGGGTATTTCTGACGTACGGTCGGGCTTGCTGCCACAAGACAAGGAACGGATAGTGGCCGAGTTTCAGGCAAAGGGACAACTTGTGGCCATGGTCGGCGACGGCATCAACGATGCACCCGCTCTCGCTTCCGCCGATGTGGGCATTGCCATGGGCGCCGGCACGGACATCGCTTTGTCATCAGCCGATGTAGTACTGATGCGCAACGACCTGAATACCGTCAACGACCTGTTCCTACTCAGCAGAAAGGTGTCGGCCACCATTAAGCAGAACCTGTTCTGGGCCTTTTTCTACAACGCCCTCGGCATTCCCCTAGCCGCCGGTGTCTTCTATTTATCTTGGGGAAAACTACTCAACCCTGAGGTGGCTGCTGCCGCCATGAGCCTGAGTTCGGTCACCGTGGTGCTGAACGCCCTGCGACTGAACCGACTGTTTCGCAGCAAACCAGCCAAGTCATTCAAACAACTCGAATCATTCAACAAAGCAACAGCATTCAATCAATCCAAACACCTCACATTGATGAAAACAACCATTTTACACATTGAAGGCATGAGCTGCGGTCATTGTTCCGCCACCGTTGAAAAAGCCCTCAACGCTCAAGAAGGCGTCAAGGCATCTGTCGATTTACTATCGAAAACGGCCACCGTCACCCACCCCGACAACCTGACAAAAGACGACTTATCCAAAGCCGTTGAAAAGGCCGGCTACAAAGTCGTCGGGTAGTTCACCGATGGTGAGAGAACTGGCTATTACGCCTTATCGTTTGGCCAAGTCATCATAAAGGCATTGCAAAAACGCCTTTCCGTTGGTAACTTCCACAGAAGTTGGATCGCCGTATACCACCTTTTTATTAGTATGGTCATACACTATTTCGCGTTGCGGTGAGGCAAAGCCGAATCCATCGACAAAGTCAAAGAAGCCGAACTGCGGATTGTTGGGATTCAACAGGTTCTTGCTGAAGGTAAAGGCCGAATGATCGATTCTCAACTGGTAAAGCAAGGTGGCTGCCTGATCGATTTGGCTGCCGTAATGATCGATTCTCATGGGCTTGCGTAGTGCCCCACCCCCCCAGATAATGGGTATTTTGTAGCGATTGGGATCCGTATTTTCTATCGTTTCCGGATACCGCATGCAATGATCGGGCACAAACACCAGCAGCGTGTTTTTCCACAGGGGCGAATGCTTCATGGCATCGATAAAAACGCCCAAGCAACTGTCGGTATAGGCTACCGAATTGAGGTAGGGATCTTTGAAACGATTCATTGGCACATCAAACGGTTCGTGACTGCTGAGGGTTTGCACGATTGCAAGAAACGGCTGACGCGGCGGATGTTGCAAATCGGTGAGCAGTCGGCGTATCAGGATATGATCGGGAACGCCCCATTTCGACAGGCGATCTTTCAACGGAAAACTCCTATCCGAAACAAGTTTCTCGATGCCAGAACTCATCAGGTACGACCGCATATTGGTAAAGTCGGCATCGCCACCGTAATAGTATGAACAGGCGTATCCCGCTCCTTTCAACGATTTCTGAATGGAGGGCAGACTCTGGCTTTTTGCCGGATACTTCATAATGGAGGTGGTGGGTTGCGCCGGATAGCCGCTCAGGTTGGCAATGAGTCCCCGGTCAGTACGGAAACTGTTGGCATAGATATGGGTGAATACCACCCCTTCGCTGCACAACCGGTTTAGGTTTTGCGCCACAGGCAGTCCGCCTAGCGACTCGATGTCTTTCGACATAAAACTCTCGAGAACAAAGAAGATAACATTGGGACGCCGCTGGTTCAATAATGACGGAACAGAATCGGCTGAAACCGGCCTGTCCTGGAGTTTGGCAAACAGACGATGTGCCTCCTTGTCATCCATAAAGCGATACTGTTTTCCGAAATCGGTTTCACTACCCAAAGAGGCCATCAGGTTGAACACCGGATTAACAGCCGAGTGGTTAAGAAACAATACGTTGCTGAAATAGGCCGTTCCAACGTTCATGGTCGACACGGTAATACCGCCACGGATTGGAAGAAACAACAGCCCAGAAATTAGTGTCATGCAAACAGTATACAGCACGCGACGTACAGGAACTTTTGGCAAGTTCTGATACAACCGAAGTACAAAGCGGCGGAACAGCCAGTAGACCCCTGAAAAACAGCACACAAGACAAAGAATGCCCACAAAAAATACCCAGGTATCGGTGCTTGCCATCGCATCTTTGGGTGATTCCAGGTAAAACAGCGGCGTTGAGTCAATGCGGAAGCCCCAGTGGGTGTACAACACGATGTCTATCAAGAAAACAAGTGTGATGACAAGCAGCATGACAATGCCGTAAATAGTCATTACCGGGGCAATATACTTGCGATCGACCCAAATGGAGACAATAAGCAGCAAGGCCGGAATAACAACAAAGTAACCCGCAGTGGAAAGATCCATCGGCAGTCCGTGCCACATTACGGCAAACCAGTTGCCAATCGAGGCTTTGGAGGCCTGATCCCAGTGGTAGAGCATGAAAAGCGGTTTCTGCACTACAAAAAGGAGAATAAAAAAGAGATAACTCTTTAAAAGGCAAAATAATCTTGAATTCATGGTATAGCACAGTTTAAAAACCTACCATTACACCACGGAAACAGCCGATTTCATTCAACATTCAAAAACTCAGGCAAAATTATCAAAAAAAAAGGAACAGACAATATCCTGGTTAACCTAGATGCACCAGCTTTTTGGAAAGAATCTTCGGGACCGGGTACGAGGTGGTTGATTAAACACCCTCGTTAATAAGCGCCAATGGAAAGCAGCACCAGGGTGCAGGCTTCCACGGGTTCAATTCCATTGGAGCGCAGTAACGTTTCAAAGTCTTGGTTTTCTGTTCCGGGGTTAAAGATAACCCGGCGAGGCTTCAACGATAAAATGTAATCGTAATAACCGGGCTGATTAGCCACGCCAATGTACAAGGTCACTGTATCGACATCCACATATGCGTGTGGTTCAATTTCAATGGTGTAATCGAACAACAAACCTCTTTTAGCACCTAGCAGGTAGATTTCATAACCATGTTCCAAGAGACGTTGGGCTGCTTTATAGGCATACCGATCCGGGTTAGTGCTGGCACCGATAATTAACGTTTTTGTTTTCATGCTGCCTATTTTTGAGCAGGATACTGCCATTGTGCATTAAAGTTAATAAAAAGGATTGAATAAACCCTATTTGATAAACAAATTTTCCGCTCAATGTGTTAATTATCCTGTTAATGAGTCTTCGGTATATAATTAATACTACATTTGTTCAATTTGTTTCAAACAACAATTGTCTATATTATTCACATCAATAAATAGCCATTATGAAAACGAAAGCAATTGCTATGTTTGCATTTATTTGTTTATTAATGGGAACAAACAGTATCGTATGCGCCGACACTTCAAGCGTTGATTCTGTGTACAACCTGCTAAAAGGTAAATGGTATGCTGTTTATAGAGTTTCTGGGAATACTGGCCACAAATCACTTATATATAACAGTGATTCCACTGTCATCAGCCGAATACCCGGCACGGATAGTATTATATGGAAGGATTATGAAAATGGTGGTGTAAAATCATACTATACGTATGAAATCAGCTATAGGATATCTTACATAAAAAAAAGCAATGAATGGATGCTGAATGATGATTACAGGTTAGGATTTACCGAAAATACAGTTAGTACCTATCTTGATGTAATGGATGGAGGTGAAAATGGCTATGCACGCACGCAGTTGGTTACCGGAATCAACAATCCTACTCGTGAAAATGGAAAAATGATTCTTACCCAACAACGTACAGGTGACAATTTTTCGGTCAACGGATTGGCATCCATTGACCGTTTGGAAATATACGACCTCTTTGGCAGGATTCAACGGAAAACGAATAGGGTCAACGTGGGTGAATCGATTGATATTTCATCGCTTTCAGCCGGAATCTATTTGATCAAAGTATATTCCGGACTGGAATCACACACCGGAAAGATCATCAAAAAATAAGTGACCAACTTGGTTCCGTACGCTGTGTCTGTTGACCACCAATTCAAGCATTGTCTACATAGTCGTTTAGTGTTGAATGATCATGTTTTGATTGGAAGCACCGGGTGGCACCATGGGCATAACCAAGGCATCAGGGTCGATGGGTATGTTTATCAAGGTGGGAACGGAAGCAGACAAGGCTTCAGCCAACAGTGCGGCAGGATTTTCAGCCGTTGACAAGTCGTATGCCTGAATACCGAAACCACGGGCAATAGCGGGAAAGTCAGGCAGGGTTTCGAAGGTGGAAGCCATGAAATGCCGTTCATAGAACAGCGCTTGTTGCTGCCTGACCAATCCGAGATGGCCGTTATTGAAGAGCAAAATGGTTACGGGCACCCGCAATTCGGCTAGTGTAGCCAATTCCTGAATGTTCATGAGCAACGAGCCGTCTCCCGAAAAACAAACCACCCGCCTGTTCGGATGCGCAAGAGCCGCTCCAATCGCCGCAGGCAATCCAAACCCCATGGTTCCCAGACCGCTGGATGTCAAGAAAGTACGTGGTTGCATAAATGGATACGCTTGCGCTACCCACATCTGGTGCTGTCCTACATCAGTGGTAATAATGGCATCCTCAGGTAGCTGTGCGGCCACTTCCCGGATAAACTGTAAGGGATGAAAAAAATCCGCATCCGGTGGAATAGGCACGAATGGCCTAGCTAATTTCAGTTCAGCAATCCGTTCGCACCAGGATGAACGAAGCCTTTGAACCATAAGCGGATACAGCTGTTTTAGAAAACTGTGCAAATCGGCTTCAAGGCTCAGGTGCGAAGGTTTGATCTTATCGATCTCAGCTTTGTCGATGTCAACGTGAATCAACGTGGCCATGCGACAAAAAGAACACACATTGCCCGTAGCCCTGTCGTCAAATCGAACGCCCAGTGCCAGTACCACATCGGCTTCTTCAGTAAGCAGATTCGCGTACTGTGTGCCGTGCATGCCTATCATTCCCAGGTTGAGTGGATGGGACGGTGACACGATGCCAAGTCCTCGCAAGGTGGTGGCAACAGGCAGCTGAAGCTGTTCAACCAGCTGCCTGACCAGTGCTGTCGATTCAGATTCCGCTACCCCCGCTCCCACCAACAACAAGGGTCGTTCTGCCGCATTCAGTAGATCCGCTGCGGCCTTCAGGGAAGTTTCATTTGGCGCTTTTCGTTTATCCGGTTTTAAAAATGTGGGCCAGTGTTTTACCTCCACTTCCTGCAACTGGACGTCTTTTGGTACATCAATCAAAACGGGTCCCGGTCTGCCCGACTCTGCCAAATAAAACGCCAACGGCACCACATCGAGCAGTTCACGTGCCGAACGTACCAAAAAGTTGTGTTTGGTAATCGGAATGGTCAATCCATAGGTATCCACTTCCTGAAAGGCATCGGTTCCAATAAGGTGCGTTGACACTTGCCCCGTGAAAGCCACCAAGGGCACTGAGTCCATTTTGGCATCGGCTATGGCAGTTAGCAAGTTGGTGGCGCCTGGGCCTGACGTCGCTATGCACACGGCTGCCTGCCCTGTGCTTCTAGCCATACCTTGCGCAATAAACCCCGCTCCCTGTTCGTGTCTGGCCAGTACGTGACGCATGCTGCTGTGATACAAGGCATCGTACAACGGCAAGTTTGCACTGCCGGGTATGCCCGAAACAACGCTGATTCCTTTTTTCTCCAGCAGGCGGACAATGATGGTGGCTCCTGTTTCTTTCATCTTCTGTGTGAATTGGGTGTATAAAAAAAGCCCTGTCGGAATTCACCGACAGGGCTATGGTATAATTAAATACGATGCGTCTAACTGCGGTGAATGCACAATCGTTCCACGATCACCACAGTGACCACACTCATACGTGTATTGGAAAGGATAGCATTCATCATCAGGTTCATATATAGTTACAAATATACGTATTCAACCAAAAGGCCAAACGAATTTTTCTATTTTTTTTGGGAAACCGACAGAAAAACGGGGTATTCCTGTTCCCTGCCTTCCCGCTGGCGTCGAATGACAAAACAAGGCGCCATGGATACGGGATCAAACCCTTCCACCCGCAATGCACCTTCCAGCCAGTGTTGTTCAAAGCCCAAATGCCCGTCAAAATTTTCACCGTGGAAACTGCCGTCTTCCGCATACAAATCGGCGATGACAAGATACCCACCCACCCGAAGCAAGTGATTGAAGCGATGAAAAAGGGCTGTCACGTCAATAATGTGATGCAAGACCATCTGCGTTACGATGCAGTCAAAGGGTTCAGCCTCGAAATCAACAGCCAACAAGTCGTGACAAACCGGGACGACGTTGTTCCAAGCCCGGTCCACCACTTTCTGCTTCATCACGTCGACCATACCACTCGCATTGTCCATCATCACCACTTCCTTGCAATGAGGGGCCAACAGGCCTCCAAGAATGCCAGTACCGGCTCCGAAATCGAGCAGACGCATGGTGGAAGTATCCGGCAAGGCAGCCATGAGTGCATTCGCAATGGCTGTTGAGCGTTCGAGGTGCATGGGGTTGGCATCCCACTCCTTGGCCCTTTCGTTAAATTCGTTCATCGTTGTTTTATTTTATACGTTACAAACGTAAACATAAAAAACAAAATTGCCATCAAAGCCGGTTGTTTCGGCTTAAATGGCAATTTTATTGCTTGGTAGTTATTGGCGGCAACCTGTTATTTCAGTTGCCAACCGGTATCAATCAGGGAGCTGTGCTCACATAGGAAGAAGCCATGTTCGCCGGTCCGCTCACGTATTTTGCGTAATTTGGATACGAACACAGGATATAGCCTTCCACATTCTTGTCGGTTGAAATGCGACCCTTGGTAATGACCAACGTTTTGGCAGGTGCCTGACCTTTTTCCACCCAGTTCATCAGCAACTGCATGTTGTCATCACCGCTGGGGCCTGACTGGGAAATCGGAGTGACAGTTTTTCCTTCACCGTTTACAGAGTATCCTTGTCCGGAAAGGCCGTGGCCTCCGGTTGGAACAACAAACAGGCGGGCAAAGGAATCGACGGTTTTGCGACCCATCAGTTTCAGCACCGAAGCAAAATAATCCAATTGAGCACCAGGACAAGCAATGTTATCCATGGCACCAATGGTAACGATCATTTTACCACCGTTTTTGTAGAATGCTGTCAAATTGGGGTCGGTGCTGTCCAACCACTTGGACAATTGCAAACGGCGAGCATTCAATTTGCCACCTTCCACGTAATCCAATGGATTGGCCTTCAAATCTTTAAACAGGAAGCCGGTGACACCGACAATACCCATTTGAGAGTGAGTGCTGGCGTTTTCTGCCGCACCTTCCTGACCTTTATACCGTTGTCTTTCAATCAGACCCATGCCATCAGGCTGTGTATTGGGCAACCACATACCGAAGCTTTTGACACCGTTGGCCAATGGTGTAGCAAACATATAGTTGCTGTACATCATTTCCATGGATTTGATCTGTTCGTTGGTGAGTTTGGCATTCACCGATTTGTCGGTCGGGTCGGGATCCACGTTGTTGGGAGCGCGTAAAGCAGCCCACGGGTCTTTTGGTCCTTTTCCGTCGTTCACGTTGAAGATTTCACGCGAAGCCATGTAGTTGTTGATGACACCGTCGGCCAATCCGTCCAATTTGTCGCATTGGCGAAGGAATTCTGCTCTGACTGCATTCACTTTGGCCGGGGTAACCCATTTGGGCAGGGGCTTTTCCTGAATACGGATCAGCTCGGGAGCCAACATCAGGGTTGAGAAATTCAGGATGGGCACATTGGCAATAATACCGTTGTAGTCTTTCGGATAGCGTTGGGCGACCGTGACCGCTTCAAGTCCACCGTGAGAAGTCCCCACGAAGTAGTTGTATTGAGGGCGTTTGCCATAGAGACGTTCCAAGATCACCATCGTGGCATCGTGGGTTTTCTTCATTTGCATGTAACCCATATTCTTGATGGCTTCATCATTGAGTGCCCAATCGTCACCTCCTGAAGGGCCTGTAGGCAACGTTGGGCCTGCTTGTGCTGGGGCACCACCGCCCATACCGCCAAAGCCACCCATCATGCCACCCATTCCGCCACCAGCCTGGTGACCGGAATCACTGCCATAGAGGACAAATCCTTTTGCCAACAGGGGGTCTTTACCGGCATTGACGGTAATGGAGCCGTTCATACCGCCGCCACCGCGTTGCAAGGAACGAAGCGACCAGCTTGAAGGCAACAACACCCTAAAATTGATGGGCCAACCCTTGGGATCGACCGGCATGATGGAACCTTCTATAACTCCGTATGCGGGCATTTCGCCGGAGGCTTCCACCCAACGGGGCTCATACAACTTGACAGAACCAACGAGTTCTCCAATGGACGAAACCGGAATGGAGGTTCCAATTTTTGCCAAGTCATCTTTTGTGATAACGCGATTGGTTGATGCTTGCTGCCCATAAGCCATAACGCTCATAAGTAGCAAACAGGCCATCGTCATAAAAACTGTTTTTTTCATCGTAAAAAAATTTGGTTGAAATAATGAAGCAATTATACATTTGTACTGAACGGCTTCAAATATAAAATTAAATGATGTATTTTCATTTTTTTTAACGCCAATCGCAAAAAAATCCAGGTGTATGCACGAAGGACAAAACCGGCTCCATTGAAAAAGCATCACGTTACAAAAAATAGACATTTTCTTCAATGTGTCGGGAAATGGGCTTTTCCTCTCCCAGCATCCAGATGATGTCACCGGGCAACAACGTGGTGGTTGCTTCAGGATTGACCAATTGTTTTCCTTCACGCTCCAACCCGATCACTAAACACTTCGTTCTGGCTCCGATGTTCGATTCGACAAGGTCTTTACCCGCCAACGGTGAGTGGTTCGAGAGGGGTATTCCCGCACATGTTATACGGTCTTCTTTCTTTTTTCGATTGAATTCCAATTTGGAAAAGCCGTGTAAGGTCATGTAGGAATGGTTTACAAATTCTAAGGCAAACTGCTGATCTTCTTGCAGTTTGCGCAATAGACTTTTTTTCCCAGCCAGTCGAATGGAGTCACCCTGTCTGAGTTCGTAGTCACCGGACGGAATGTTACTAATTACTTCGTCCTTGGTGCGTACACGAATCACCATTAAGTTGTAGGCCTGTCGAATGTTCAGTTCTTTCACTCGTTTGCCAATAAAGGCGCTGTCAGGTTTCAACCGAAAAGCACAGGTGAATAATTTGAAATCCAGCCAGTGGTTGGAGTGCATGTCGTTGAGTTGCATCACGCCGCCGGCAGCCTCGATCTTCCGGTAATTCTCCGCTAGGTGCCGCTCGTTCAGGTTGATGAGAAAGCGGGATTCCAAGTTCCAGAAATGGCGCAACAGCCACTTGGATTTCATGATGCTGGAGAGAAGCAAAAGCGTAAGTACTAAATTGACAAACCAGGGGATGTCAAAAAATCGGTTAATCACAAAAATCAAGGTGGCAAAAACAGCAAACACCCTAAGGCCCACAAGGACCATCAATACCCGCCTGTTTGTGGTCTTTTCCATCCAGAGGTTCATAAAGGAAGCAGACTCCACATTGTTGCTCAATAAAGCCCGCAGAAAGGGAGCAAGCAAGAGCAAACTGAGGGTAAAGCAAACAATAGAGGCCAACGGTTGATGTAAGGTTGCTGTTACAAACGGATACACATACTGCAGAATAATGAACAAAATAGCCGACACCAGAAAAAGCAGCACCAACAGGTAGGTTAGATAGGAACGTAACACGGTGAACCACGCTTGTTTCGAGGTGGAACGTTCCGTTTTCTTTGGGGGTCGACCTATCCGTGACAACCATGCTTGAGGCAAGATCTTGACCAACAAGGCTTGAACGGGACCGGCCATTTTCATCACATACGGGGTCGTGAAAATGGTAATAACGGAAACCGCAATTACGATGGGATAAAGATAGGGTTCAGTGACACCCAGTGTTAGTCCCAAACTGGCGATGATAAAGGCAAATTCTCCAATCTGTGCCAAGCTGAAGCCGGAACGCAGCGATGTTTCGAGTGACTGACCCGAAAGCAGAAAACCCAACGTCGAGAAGATAAGTTGACCCACAATTACGGTTGCCACCAATAGCAACACGACAGAAAAGTGCTGGCCGATGATTTCCGGTTGGACCATCATGCCCACCGAAACAAAAAAGATGGCACCAAAAAAATTCTTCAACGGATCTATAAGCTTCTCAATACGTTTCACATCGTTCGTTTCCGAAAGAATGGAACCCATGATAAAGGCACCCAGTGCAGCAGAAAAACCAGCATTGACAGCCAGTACAACCATACCTAAGCACATGCCACTCGTGATGATCAGCAGTGTCTCATCCGACGTAAACCGTTTAATTTTCCGAAGCAAAGTAGGAATGAGAAAAACACCCAAAACGAACCACAACGATAAGAAAAAGAACAAGCGAGTAATAACAGCAATCAATGCCCCCCCATTAAAGGCTTTGCTGACTGAAATGGTGGAAAGGAGCACCATCAGAATGACGGCAACCAAATCTTCAACCACCAGCACCCCGAAAACCAATTTGGTATAGGGCGCTTCCCGTAGTTTCATGTCATCAAACGCTTTGATGATGATGGTGGTTGAAGACATGCACATCATACCACCCAAAAACAAGCCGTTCAGGGTTGACCATCCAAACCACTGTCCTATCAACAACCCCAAAAGCATCATGCCACCAACAATGGTCATGGCAGTGACAAACGCGGTTTTGCCAACGGAGAGTAATTTCTTAAAGCTGAAATCTAGTCCAAGAGCAAACAACAAGATAATGACGCCCAGATCGGCCCACGTCTGGATATCGACGGTATCAATGACATGTAGGGGCAGTATGTTGACGTAAGGTCCTGCTAAAATTCCGGCCACGATGTAGCCCAACACCAAGGGCTGTTTGAGCCATTTGAACAACAGGGTCATGGCTCCTGCAGCAATGAGAATTAGAGCGAGATCGTAAATAAGCGAAGGCAAATGAGACATGCTTGAAAGGATATTGAAGGGTTATAGACAAACTTACGACTTTGGGGGATTTTCTACAAATATTCTGTTATATTTGTCAAATCGTTTCCTTATTACCATTCCCATGATAATTGATACCATTGGCGCGTCCGCTGCCTATTTCAAGATGCATCCCTTGTTCGTTCAAGCGTTTGACTTTCTTCTCAACACCGACTTTTCGAATTGGACTCCGGGAAAGGTTGTGTTGTTGGAAAACAAATTGACGGCCACGCTCATGGATGTGGAAGGCAAGCAGCCAGCTGAAGCAAAATTGGAGGCGCACAAACAGTACATAGACATTCAGATGGTGGTGAAAGGAAGCGAGACAATGGGATGGTCTCCCCTTTCTGCCTGTACACACGAAGTAGCAGCATACGATTCCGAAAAAGATATCGTATTTTTTTCAGACTCGCCTACCACCCACATTAAGGTGCGTTCAGGAGTATTTGTTGTATTTTTTCCAACAGACGGGCACGCTCCTTGCATCGGAGAAGGTCCCATTCGAAAAGTGGTAATTAAAGTATTGGTTTGACAATCATTAATATGGAGCAGTCATGGCTTCTCAGGAAAAAAAAAGCACATTGAAAATTGTCCGGAATGACCCTTGGCTTGAACCTTATAAAGAAGCCATTCTGGGACGTCATTTGTATGCCCTTCAACAAGAAACAGCATTGACCAACGGCGGCAAGTTAGCTGATTTTGCCACCGCTCATCATTTTTTTGGATTGCATACCACACCCAAAGGCTGGGTGTTTCGTGAATGGGCACCCAACGCCACGGCCATTTATCTGACCGGAGACTTCAATGGGTGGACAAAAACCGAAGACTTTAAGCTGAAAAAATTAGAGAACGGGGTGTGGGAAGTGCATCTTCCCGCATCGGCCATCAAACACGGACAGCTCTACAAAATGTTTGTAGAATGGCCAGGGGGCAGTGGAGAACGCATTCCCGCCTATGCAAACTTTGTGTTACAGGATCAGGAAACCCATTTGTTCAGCGCGCAGGTCTGGGAGCCTGAAAAACCGTATTCATTTAGGAACAAGCGCTTTAAACCCGAAAGCGGTCCCCTATTCATTTACGAATGTCACATTGGCATGGCCCTTGAAGAAGAACGTGTAGGTACCTATTCCGAGTTCCGGGAAAAAATCCTACCACGCATAGCCAAAGCCGGATACAACACCATACAAATCATGGCCATCCAGGAGCATCCGTATTACGGGTCATTTGGATACCATGTCTCCAACTTTTTTGCGCCCTCATCCCGTTTTGGAACGCCGGAAGAGTTGAAACAGCTGGTGGACGAGGCACATGAAATGAGTATGGCTGTCATCATTGATTTGGTTCATTCACACGCAGTCAAGAATACAGCCGAAGGATTAGCTACCCTTGACGGAAACCCTGCCCTGTATTTTAAAGGTGAACACCCCACTTGGGATTCGCTGTGTTTTGATTATGGGAAACCTGAAGTGCTCCGTTTCCTGTTGTCCAATTGCGCCTACTGGTTGGACACCTTCCACTTCGATGGTTTTCGTTTTGACGGAGTGACATCCATGTTGTATCACTCACACGGTTTGGGCGATTCCTTCAGTCATTACGGTGACTACTACAACGGCAACCAGGACGGCGATGCCATTTGCTACCTGACCCTGGCCAATAAACTGATTCACGAAATCAATCCAAAAGCCATCTCCATTGCCGAAGAAGTTAGCGGCATGCCGGGGCTGGCTATTCCCGTTAAGGATGGCGGCATTGGTTTCGACTACCGCATGGCCATGGGCATTCCCGACTTTTGGATCAAACTCATCAAGGAATCGAAGGATGAGCAATGGAAACCGGGCGGCATTTGGTGGGAATTAACCAACAGACGAGCAGACGAAAAGACCATCAACTACGCCGAAAGTCACGACCAGGCTTTGGTTGGAGACAAAACCCTCATCTTCCGCCTGATTGATTCCGATATGTACTGGCACATGATGAAGAGCGACACCAATTTTGTGGTGGAAAGGGGCATTGCCTTGCACAAGATCATTCGCCTATTGACAGCTTCAACGCTAAATGGCGGCTACCTGAACTTTATGGGCAACGAATTCGGGCATCCTGAATGGATAGACTTTCCCAGAAAAGGAAACGGCTGGTCGTTCAAATACACAAAACGCCAATGGAGTTTGGCCGACAATCCCGACCTTAAATACGAACAACTGCAGGCCTTTGACAAGGCTCTCGTCCATTTGCTTAAAACCGAAAAGGATTCGCTCGCCAGCGGACCCGTGCAACGATGCATCAACGATGGGGACCAAGTGTTGGCTTTCCAGCGGAACGATCTGCTCTTTGTTGTGAACCTAAACCCCTACAAGTCGTACACCGGATACGGCATGTTGGTGGACAAGGGTAGTTACAAGGTCGTGCTTAATTCAGATTCCTCCAAATTTGGCGGATACGGATTGATCAATGAAGGCATCGAACATTTCACACAAAACGGTCTTGACAGAAATACCGATCTTGAATGGTTGCGATTGTACTTGCCCGCCCGGACTGCCCAAATTTTGAAAAAACAATAAATTCATCGCTATCATGGGACACCATCACATCGACCAGTTGGACGAAAAAATCCTACACATGATTTCTGTCGACGCACGCGTACCTTTTCTGGAAGTGGCGCGCGAGTGTAACGTATCCGGCGCTGCCATCCATCAACGCATCCAGAAACTGACCAATATAGGTATTATCAAGGGTTCCGAATTTGTGTTGGACGCTACTAAAATCGGGTATCAAACCTGCGCTTTCGTGGGTATCTTCCTGAAGGATCCAGGACAATTCAACAATGTTGTCAGCGAACTGCGCTCTATTCCGGAAGTGGTTGAATGCCATTATACCACTGGGCAATACGACATGTTTATCAAAATCTACGCCAAGAACAACAAGCACATGCTCAGCATCATCCATGAAAAGCTCCAACCGCTCGGTCTAGCGCGTACAGAGACGCTCATCTCTTTCAACGAAGCCTTCAGGCGCAACGTACCCGTTATTGACCTTGATGTGGATGATTGACCCCGTCTGAACTTGTTCCATTTATCCATAAGGGCTGTTTAAACTTCGTGTTTAGACAGCCCTTTTTGCATCCATTTGTCTTCTCATTATGAAAGCAAATACATATTATATGTGTGATTATGGTAGCCATATAGGCTATTACATAGCATAATAACATCTAATATTGAATTTATATTTCTTTTTGTTTTGCAGATTCGCATTTTTGTTTTATGTTTGCAACGGAAATCAATCATTCGACTGACAAATGACACCAAACAGCCGGCATTGGCAGTAAGAAGTCAGTAGTGATAAAAAACAAAAGATTGTATTAACTATTAAAACGTAAGAACTATGAGACATTCCATCAAAACGCGTGTGAAAACAACCGCCTTGTTACTTGCTTCTACAATGGCTATTGGAGTAAATGCTCAAAATGAATCTGTTTCCTACAATGTTGGAGCCGACGTAGTAAGCTCCTATGTCTGGCGCGGCGTTCCTCAGGAAGCCACAAAAGGAACACCCAACATCCAACCCTATGCATCCCTCACCACCGGTTCATTAACACTGGGTTTCTGGGGATCGGGCAGCTTTATTGGAAACGTCAAGGAAGTTGATATCTATGCCACATACGCCATCAATAAGTTGTTTTCCGCCACGTTGACCGATTATAACTGGAACTTCTTACAGCGGTATTTTTCCTACGGCAGTGGCACAGACCACGTTTTTGAAGCCACCGTATCTTACGCAGGTGTTGAATCGCTTCCATTGAGTGCCTCATTGAACACGATGTTTTACGGTGCTGACAAGAAAACAAACGGCGACCAGGCCTACTCCACCTATTTGGAACTGGGATATCCCGTCAATGAATCGGCCAAGTTGTTTGCCGGAGCTTCCTTAATGGAAAGCGCTGCGTATGGAACCACTGGTTTTGGTGTTACCAACTTGGGTGTGAAAGTATCAAAATCGGTACCCATCACAGATAAATTTTCATTGCCCGTTTACGGCATAGCCGGTTTCAATCCCACCCGGAACGACGCCTTCCTAGTTGCAGGCGTCACGTTCTGATATCCGTATCTACTTATTCACCAAATACGAGTTCATTATGAAAAAAATTGAAGCAATCATTCGTACTTCAAAATTTGAAGAGCTTAAGCGTGCTCTTCGTGAAATTGGAATTGAATTCTTTTCCTACTGGGATGCAACGGGTGTAGGTAATGAAATCAAAAAAGGGGAATTGGCTTATCGTGGCACAGTCTATGATACCAGCTTCATCCCTCGTCAGTTATTAACTATTGTCGTTCGTGACCAGAATCTTAAAAAGACGATCGATTGTATCCGAAAAACAGCCAGAACCGGTGTTATAGGCGATGGTAAAATTTTCGTAACCGAAGTGCTGGAATCTTACAGAATCAGAAATGACGACGAGGGCGATGCCTCACTACATAACATTGGAGAGGAATAATAATGATGATAAATCTTTACTTAAAGAGATAGATTATGAAAAAGATTCTTATGCTGCTAATGCTTGTTTTAATAGCAATGCCAGCTTTCACATATTCATTTGCAGAAAAAACAGTAGACCCGACTGGAGCAACAACGGGTACGATAAGTGATGTTACCGCAAAAACAGCAGGTCAGCCCACTATAACGGAAGTCGCAGAAACGGCTGGGCATAATAAGATTGCCATAAATATGAGTTGGGTTTTGATAACAGGATTTCTCGTCATGTTCATGCAAGTCGGATTTGCCATGGTGGAAGGCGGTCTTACCCGCGCAAAAAACAGTGCACATACCTTTGCTATGAACTTTTTGATTTATCCATTGGGAATGATCGGTTTTTTTATCTGCGGCTTTGCCTTTATGTTCGGAGGAGTTGGCCCATTGGGAACCTTAGGCGGTTTTGATGGACTCAATCATGAATTTGCCATCAATCTCTTCGGTCACTCATTCGGTTTAATCGGAACCAAAGGCTTTTTATTAAATAATGTATATGACGTCGGTGTATTCGCCTTATTCCTGTTCCAAATGGTTTTCATGGATACAACAGCTACCATTCCCACAGGTGCAATGGCCGAAAGATGGAAATTCAGCTCTTTCTTTATTTACGGACTTGCCGTAGGAACCATCATCTACCCGATATACGGAAACTGGGTATGGGGAGGTGGCTGGCTGTCGCAACTTGGTCACAACTTCGGTTTGGGACACGGACATGTCGACTTCGCAGGTTCTTCTGTGGTCCACTTGACAGGTGGTGTGTTGGCCTTCGTTGGAGCCAAAATGCTTGGTCCAAGATTGGGAAAATACAACAAAGATGGGTCTTCAAATGCAATTCCGGGACACAACATTCCTTTTGCTGTATTGGGTAGTTTTGTATTGGCCTTCGGATGGTTTGGTTTCAATGCCGGATCTACACTTGCAGGTGGAGACCTGAGAATGTCAATCGTTGCCGTAAACACCATGATTGCTTCCGCGACCGGCGCACTGGCCTCAACATTATATATGTGGCTATTTAAGACAAAAAAACCAGATGTCAGTATGATGTGTAATGGTCTTCTGGCCGGTCTAGTTGCCATTACAGCACCTTGTGCCTTTGTAACCGTTCAATCGGCTGCTCTAATCGGCTTGATTGCAGGTATTTTAGTCATTGAAGTGGCACTTTTTGTAGAAAACAAATTGAAAGTAGACGATCCCGTAGGAGCAATCGCAGTCCACGGTGCAAACGGTCTGTTCGGCTGTTTGGCTTTGGGGTTATTCGCAGATGGTACTTATGGTGATGGTCTTAATGGCGTTGCAGGTGGTGTAAAAGGATTGTTCTATGGAGATTCCGGTCAATTCGTTGCAGAGCTTATCGGTGTTTCCGCAAATATCATTTACGTAGGAATACTTGGTTGGATTGTATTTAAACTCATCAATAAAATTGTAGGGAACAGGGTTTCTGCAGAAGTAGAATTGGCAGGTCTTGATATTCCTGAAATGGGAGCAGAAGGATATTCCGGCATGAAAATGGATAAAAATGCAGAGACTCCTCTTTCCCACTAAATTTAACTAGTTTGCATTTGGAATGCTCAAAGGTTTTGTGATTAGACAATAACCTTTGAGCATTTCTATTTATCATTCTTCAAATTTCATACGTATGGCTTACCATAAACCCTTCAATTATTCCTTTACTTCCTTTTTTCGCCACAATGTAAATGGCGGAATATTGTTGATATTTGTTGCTATATTGGCTATTCTGGTAGCGAACTCCCCCTGGAGTACCTATTATACAAAATTATTGAGCCTTCCCATTTCTTTAAAATTTGGAGATTTCAACTTATTGAGTCAAAATGGAGAACCACTGAGTATGTTGGCTTTTATAAATGACTGCCTGATGGCCATATTTTTCTTTCATGTTGGACTGGAAATAAAAAGGGAAGTACTTGTCGGAGAGTTGTCCTCCCTACGAAAAGCCTCTTTACCTATTATAGCCGCAATAGGAGGAATGATAACACCTGTTTTGGTTTACTTGATGATCAATCATGTTTCTCCCGGTTCAAAGGGTGCGGCAATCCCAATGGCAACAGATATTGCTTTTTCCCTAGGAGCATTGAGTCTTTTTGGAAAACGGGTACCGCTTGGCCTGAAAATATTTCTGACAGCTTTCGCTGTTACCGATGATATCGGTGGAATATTGGTGATTGCTGTGTTTTACGCCACAAACATTCATGTAATGTATCTGTTGATTGCATTTGCCTTGATTGTATTATTAGTAGTTGCCGGTCAATTAAAAATACAGCAAAAAAGCTTATATATCATTGTTGGCATTTCAGTTTGGTACCTATTTATGCAATCAGGAGTGCATAGCACCGTTGCCGGTGTCCTAGTCGCTTTCACCATTCCGGCTCAACCCCGTTTGAAAATCCAGAAATATATCGGCAGAATCAGGGAAAGCATCCTAACCTTTCCTATCACAAAACAAGAAAGTATTGTTCTGACAAATGACCAGATTCATGAATTGAAAAATATCGAAGGAGCCTCAAACAAAGTCATATCCCCGCTTCAATACATGGAGGACAGGCTCAGCGGACTTGTCAACTATATGATATTGCCGCTGTTTGCATTTGCCAACGCAGGCATTGTTTTAGGTGGCGATTACGTAAATATCTTTGGACCAGCAACTTATGCAGTCGCTCTTGGACTAATCATCGGAAAACCTCTTGGACTCTACTCTTTTTCATGGATTTCCGTAAAATTGAACTTGGTTTCACTTCCTGATGAAACAGATTGGAAATCAATGTGGGGTATTTGTTGTTTGGGAGGTATCGGCTTTACAGTGTCTCTATTTATTGCCAATTTATCTTTTACACCAATCAGTCTGGAATTGCTAAATCAGGCAAAGTTGGGAATTGTAATGGGTACGATTATCTCAGGAATAATCGGTTGTTTTTTCTTAAACAATGCTTTACCCAAAATGCAAAAATCACATTGAATGAACCAATATCCCTGCATTTTTAAAAATCATTTTGACGCATATATACCGTTTGTTATATCATATATCTTGTATTTTATAAATTTATACATCTATTTGGTATGTAAAACCGATTTTTATATTTACTTTTGTCAATATTTTAAAAATTGAAGCATGAAAAGAATTGAAGCTATCATCCGCAAATCTAAATTTGAGGAGGTTAAGAAAGCCTTGTACGAAGTCGACATCGACTGGTTCTCGTACTGGGACATTACAGGACTTGGAAAGTCAACCGAAGAACAGGTTGTCAGGGGTCAGGTTTTTCAATCCAATTACATCCAACGCCGTATGCTTTCCATCGTTGTGCGGGATGTTAACGTGGAAAAAACCGTGAACGCTATCATGAATACGGCAAGAACCGGTGATCCTGGCGACGGCAAGATTTTCGTCTGCGATGTGGAGCAATCATACCGCATCCGTACGGGAGAAACAGGACCGGAAGCGCTTTACAACAAAGAATAACCAACGCTTAACCAATCAATCCCTTCTTGTTTCACATCAAATTTTAAACAATGAAAAAAGTAGCATTTATAATCGGTCTATTGATGACCGCAGGCGCTGTGAGCGCACAAACGGCTCCGGCAGTCATTCCCGTCGTGGATACAGGTGATACGGCTTGGATGATTGTGGCCACCGCACTGGTCTTGTTGATGACAATACCCGGACTAGCCTTGTTCTACGGCGGTTTGGTTCGCAGAAAAAACGTACTGAACGTCTTGATGCAGTGTATCATCATCACAGCCGTGATCAGTATCGAATGGATGGTATGCGGTTACAGTCTGTCATTTGGTAGTTCACATGGTGTGCTTGCTCCCTTTATTGGGGGCTTTGACTGGGCCTTTCTGAATGGCATCCACATAGGCGACCTGAGTCCCTACTTCATCTCCCACTCACAACCTACAGCTGACGGCGGTACCATTGGCACTATTCCCCACATTATTTTCATCCTCTTCCAGTGTATGTTTGCGGTGATTACCCCCGCCCTCATCATCGGTGCGTTTTCAGAACGCATCAAATTCAAAGGTTTTCTGGTGTTTACCATACTTTGGTCTTTGTTCATCTACAACCCGATTGCACACTGGGTATGGTCTAGTGACGGTTGGTTGTTCAAACTCGGCGCCCTCGACTTTGCGGGCGGTACGGTTGTCCACATCAACGCGGGTATTGCCGCCATTGTGACAGCGCTCATGCTTGGAAAACGACGCGACTACCAAGGACATGCCATTCCTCCTCACAACATTCCTCACGTGTTTATCGGAGCAGCCTTACTGTGGTTCGGTTGGTTTGGATTCAACGCAGGTAGCGGATTGGCAGCCGACGGATTGGCAGCAAATGCCTTCTTGGTAACACACATTGCCGCAGCGACTGCAGCCCTGACTTGGGCCCTCCTGGACTGGTTCCATGGTGGTAAGCCAACGATTGTGGGTATTTGTACCGGTGCCGTAGCCGGATTGGTTGCCATTACCCCGGCAGCCGGATTTGTTGACCTCACCGGAGCGTTGATTATCGGCGTGGCTGTATCCGTCATCTGTTTCCTCATGGTTGCCTTTGTAAAGCCCAAACTGGGTTACGATGATGCGCTTGATGCATTTGGCGTACACGGCATCGGTGGTATCTTAGGAGCCATTCTCACCGGTGTACTGGCTACCCCGATTGTACAATCCGCCTATTCGGGAGCCGCCTATGGCAACTGGCATCAATTGGGCGTACAAGCCATTGCCGTCGCGACCACGCTGGCCTACTCGGGTGTTGGCACATTCCTGCTCTTCAAGTTGACCGACAAATTGGTGGGTGTTCGTGCTGATGTCGCTGAAGAAGCAATTGGTTTGGATGAATCACAACACGGCGAAACTGCCTATACGGCATTCGATTGATGTAAGATACTAAATAGAAAAGTGCATCTCAATGGTTTACACCTTGAGATGCACTTTTTTTATGCAAAAAAATCAATCCGGACTATCCAACCTGTACACCAGTAAGCAGCCTTGATTGATAGACAGGGAGAATTGTTCCCCGACCGATTCATTTAGGGTTCCCTGCCACCAGGAGGTAAAGCAGCGGTCTTCCACAGGATATTTTAATCCCATAGAGGACAAGCGTGTGGTTGGATCCAGCGCAAATATGGATACCTGCTGTCCCACAAAACTGTGGAAACGAGCCACCGTAAACTTACCGTCTAGCGTGGTACAGATTTCGGGGGCTTTTGTATCGTAACTGGTTGCCACAAAATCGTTCACGGACATACCGGAGCGGAACGCATCAATGCGTCCGTAGTCTGTTAACAGACAAACCGACTTCAACCGTTGGGCATACTCTCCCAGCAAGGCGATGTTACCCAAGGTATGGTCTTCCCGCAAGCCGGTAGCTCCCAGAATGGCAATTTCCTCGTAACCGTTTGCCACACAAAAATCAACTGCTTTTGTCAAGTCATTGGTTTCCTGGTCGGAAGAAGGGTGCAAGCGGTCGGCGAAACGAGTCATCAGCGCTGAAGAGATGCTGTCCATATCGCCCACAATCACATCGGGTTCGAGGCCGAAATCGAGGAGTTTCTGCACGGCACCGTCACAGCAGACAATGTGTGGTGCTTGTTTCAACAAATGATGACGGTTAGCGGCTTCCGGAAAGGCTCCATCCGCCAAGATTAAAGCTTGCATACGTAGGTTGTTAGAATCTGACGGCAAATTTAGCCAAATAATTTCGGGGAGCGACGGGATACAACCCTTCTTCTGTATAGGTGGGATCACCGTTAGCAAAATGAGCCTCATAACCCCACCCGTTGCAGGCATAGGCTTGACTGGTCAGGTTGATGACGTGCAGGCTCAAGGAGGCATCTGCCATTCCCTTGATGCGGAAATCGTAAGCCAATGACAGATTGGTTGTTTGGTAGGCAGGCAGCTTCAACGCATCATTCTGGGTATTGGTGATGTATTGTTCTCCAACGTATTTTTCAGCAGCTGTCAGGCTGAGGTTGTGCACCGGTTTCCAGGTAAGTTGTAAAGCGCCCATGGATTCGGGCGAAAACGGCAGCTTAGCGTTGGCAAAGTGCTGACTTAGCTGATTGGTCGATACCCACCTTTCCCCGTTCTCCAAGTAGGTTTCGTACCATACCGTGTAATCGACCACCCGGTTACGGCTTAAAGTCGTATTTGCTTCCAGCTGCCAGGCCTCAGAGGGCTTCCACCCCAGTGCCAACTCCACGCCCATCCGGTAGCTCTTGTCCACATTGCTCATCAACTTATAACCCACATCGTTGAGTTTTCCTGTGGGTACCAACTGATCGGTGTAATTCATATAATATAAGGTAGCCGAAGCCATAACGCGTTGGTTGTCGAAGGTATAGCCCACTTCGTAATCGGTCAGCCTTTCAGGTTTGATGGCACTACTGCTCCCCGACTTAAACGCATCCTTGATATCGGCGCGTGCGGGTTCCCTATTGGCCACTGACACGGAAGCAAAGGCGGTATGGTGATCCCGCGTGTAACGCAATCCGGCTTTTGGGTTGAAGAAATTCCACGTGCGCGACTGAGTCATGTCAACCATGTCGTCATCGTCAATGCCCGTCAGTATATGTGACACGTAGCGATACTGAAGATCAACATACGCATTCAATCCGTCCATTAAGGTGTATTCCCCTTTTGCAAATACATTCCCGTCCTTTTTAACGCCGTTGTTCCGCACCCATTCTAAACCTTCCGGAATGTTCTGGTTGTGTTCCGTCCACAACAACGTGGCAAAATGGTCACCATTGTAGTAGGAAAACATGGCGCCGGCTTGAAGCCGGAAACGGTCGTCCAGGTAATCCAGGTTCACATTGGCAGTAGAAAATCCATTGCTCATATTTTTGCGGCAAATCAGGTCGGCTTTAGTGTAGATGACACCATCAACCGTTTGGTTTTCCAATTTCATCGACGAAAACGTCTCATCTTGCTTGTACTGTTCGTAATAGCCGAAGCCGTGGGTGTAGTTAACGCCCGCGTTTAACAGCAACTTATCGGAAAGCGATTGAGTGTAAAACGCCTGAATATGGTGTTGGCGGTAATTGTCGCTCTCATTGTCGTAATACACGCCATCCTTGATGGTTCCAGCCGGGTTGAAGGTCGGATCCTTCTTCATTTGGTCAGCCGAAATGCCTTCCCAGGTGATTCCGGTGTGTTGATTGCCGTAAATGTAATTCACACGCAGAGCCGAGTTTGAAAAACGCTTCACAAACGAGGCGAACAACGATTCGTGATCACACCAGCCATTGCGCAAGTAGCCATCGGTGGTGAGGTTGGAATACCGGACATCGAAGCTGAGACCCTTTCCAAACACCCCTGTCCCTGCAGCCACGTTTTGCTGAAAGGTACCATAGCTACCCACCGTGGTTGCTGACTCCACAAAGGACGTTTTTGAGGTGGAGGTTGACATGTTGACGCTGGCCCCAAACGCACCCGGGCCGTTGGTTGAAGCACCCACACCCCGTTGCACCTGAATGCTGTTTAAGGCTGAAGTCATGTCGGGTAGGTTCACCCAATAGACCTCCTGCGATTCAGCATCGTTCAGCGGAATACCGTTTAATGTAACATTAATGCGGCTTGCATCGGTGCCGCGTACGCGAAAAGAGGCATTTCCCGCGCCGGTACCATTCTCACTGGTGGCTACCAGAGATGGTGTCATCCACAACACATGGGGCAAATTGTTGGCCACCGTTAACCGGGATATTTCGGCAGCGTCTAAGTTGGTTTGGGCAACAGGGGCCGTTTTCGAAGCCCTGTTGGTCAGCACCAGCACTTCGTCAAGCACCCGTTCACGAATGCTGTCTTTCGCACTGGATGGCGTGGTTAAATACTGCGCTGAAAGCGAAAAAACAGTGGCAGATGCCGCCACCAGGCACAAAAAAAACCTTTTCATGGTTAACTTGTTTTAAGTGTAACACTAAAAAGGGGTACAAAAGAGAAGGATACCTTGCGATGCGCATCGTGCGCTTACTTTTTCCCGACGGTAGGATTATCTACATCCGGTTCAAAGGGTATTATCTCAGCCCCGCTACTTGGCGGGACACCCCTAAAATCTGTGCAAAGCTACAAAAAGAAAATCAATTTTATGCCGTATCTTTGCGTACGTACTAATTTCAACCAAGCTGACATGGGAAAAGTGATCCAAATCGGAGCCGGTGGTGTAGGGACTGTCGTCGCCCACAAACTGGCCCAACACCCTGAAATCTTCCAGGATATTGTACTGGCAAGCCGTACACAATCCAAGTGTGACCATATAGCCCAGGCCGTATCGAAAGCCGTTGGCAGGGACTGCATCCGCACCGCACAGGTGGATGCCGATGATGTAAATCAACTGATAAGCCTGATCAACACCGAAAAGCCCGACTTGGTCATCAACGTGGCTCTTCCCTATCAGGACCTCACCATCATGGATGCTTGCCTGGCCTGCAAGGTGAGCTACTTGGATACCGCCAACTACGAACCCAAGGATGAGGCACATTTCGAATATTCCTGGCAATGGGCCTATCACAAACGGTTCAAGGAAGCCGGCCTTACTGCCATTCTCGGTTGCGGGTTTGACCCCGGCGTAACGAGTGTCTGGACAGCCTATGCCGCCAAACATCACTTCGACGAAATCCACTACCTGGACATTGTTGATTGCAACGCCGGCGACCACGGCAAAGCTTTTGCCACCAACTTCAACCCGGAAATCAACATCCGCGAGGTGACGCAAAAAGGCAAGTACTGGGAAAACGGCCAATGGGTTATGACAGAGCCGCACGAAATCCACAGGGCGCTCACCTACCCCAACGTCGGCCCGAAAGAATCCTACGTCATCTTCCACGAAGAACTGGAATCGCTCGTAAAGCACTTCCCCACCCTTAAACGCGCCCGCTTCTGGATGACGTTCGGACAGGAATACCTCACCCACCTGCGCGTGATTCAAAACATCGGCATGGCCCGCATTGACCCCATCATCTACAATGGCGTCGAAATCGTGCCCATCCAGTTCCTGAAAGCCGTATTGCCCGATCCCAGCGACCTGGGCGAAAACTACACGGGTGAAACCTCCATCGGTTGCAGGATACGTGGCATCAAGGACGGCAAGGAGTGCACCTACGCTGTGTACAACAATTGCAGCCACGAAGCCGCCTATAAGGAAACCGGAGCCCAGGGCGTCAGCTACACCACAGGCGTTCCTGCCGTATGTGGCGCCATGATGTTCATGCAAGGTCTGTGGAAAAAAGCCGGCGTATTCAACGTAGAACAGATGGACCCTGACCCCTTCCTCAACGCCTTGGCCGAAAACGGTTTACCCTGGTACGAATACTTCGACATCGATTTAGAGATGTAAATTTACATTGTATTTATATATTATTAACATTAAGATATTCTAATTCATTGGCTTTTATTGTATCTTTGAAACGCTAAAACCAACAAACAGACCAAGTCATGGCAAAAGAAAAAGAAAAAGAAGAAGCCAACGCACCGGCCAACGAAAAAATGAAAGCGCTGCAAGCAGCGATGGAGAAGATAGAAAAGAGTTATGGAAAGGGTTCTATCATGAAGATGGGCGATGAAGCCGTGGTGGATATTGCCGTGATTTCCAGCGGATCGATTGCACTGAATGTTGCGTTGGGTGTGGGAGGCTATCCTCGCGGACGTGTGATTGAAATCTATGGTCCCGAGTCTTCCGGTAAAACAACGCTGGCCATCCACGCCATTGCCGAAGCCCAGAAAGCGGGAGGAATCGCCGCATTTATCGATGCAGAGCATGCCTTCGACCGATTTTATGCTGAAAAGTTGGGCGTTGATGTCAATAATCTGTGGATCTCTCAACCCGATAGCGGTGAGCAGGCCCTTGAAATTACCGAGCAACTCATCCGTTCTTCGGCCATCGACATCATCGTAATCGACTCCGTGGCTGCCCTTACGCCCAAAGCCGAATTGGAAGGTGAAATGGGTGATTCCAAGATGGGACTCCAGGCCCGATTGATGTCGCAAGCCCTGCGCAAACTCACGGCCGCCATCAATAAGACCAACACCACCTGCATCTTTATCAACCAGTTACGCGATAAAATTGGCATCGTATTCGGTAATCCCGAAACAACCACGGGTGGAAACGCCTTGAAGTTTTACGCCTCTGTCCGTCTCGACATCCGTCGCATCGGACAAATCAAGGATGGCGAAGAAGCTACCGGCAACCAGACACGCGTGAAAGTGGTTAAGAACAAAGTGGCTCCCCCCTTCCGCAAGGCCGAATTCGATATCATGTACGGCGAAGGTATCTCCAAATCGGGAGAACTCATCGACATGGGTTCAGACTTGGGTATTGTCCGCAAAAGTGGCTCTTGGTACAGTTACGGTGAAACCAAAATCGGACAAGGCCGCGAAGCTGCCAAAGAATGCATGCGCGACAACCCCGAATTGGCCGAAGCCATCGAAAAAGAAATCTACGCAGCACTGAAGGCCAAACACGCCTAAACCTCCTGCATAAACGGTCCATCAAAAACCATGCAACCAATCGGTATGCATGGTTTTTTTATGGACGTAGTCACCGAAATACAGGACTTTGCAGTCAGTAGTGGCTCAGTTGCAGATTTTATTTTCAACAGACCTGTCGTAGTCGCACTTTTGCACCAACGAAACCGGCATATCGGTTACTGGTAAAACACCGCTACGAACATGAAAAAATTAATACCTGGAATACTGTGCATGGTAGCCGCTTTAGCCGTGATGGTGTGCTTGATGCATTACGCCCGTTTCTACGGCCCTTCCTATTTCTTTTGGATTGGAATCATCCTTGCTGTCTTAGGCTTGGTTTCCCTCATCAAACCCCTGGCCTTCTTGTTTATACTGAACCGAACCATTGCTCTAGCCGTATTGGGAGGTGGTGCGTTCACTGTAGCAACAGCCTTGTTTTGGCCGGTTACACTCACACGCACTCAAACAGACCAGGTTATTGATGAACTGGTACCCGAGTACGCATTCAACGAATACCACGAACGCATCATCAACGCCTCGCCGGAAACTATAAAGGAAGCCTTCCGCACCACAGGCGTGGGGGACATTCCCGTTGCTCATTTATTACTTCAACTCTGGGGCATTGCCGATGAAAAAGGCATGAACGATGAGGTGTCTCAGACAGAAGCTGAAACGGGTGTCGGCGTTCTAAAAACGCCCGATTTTGACTGGATTGTCGTCGATTCCATTGAATGCATCACGTTTATGATTATGAACGTTTCGGTAAAAACACCACCGCCTGTGCTGACCACCATTGAGCAATTCAACGCCTTCAACAAACCCGGCTACAACAAAGTGGCCGTCAATTTTCGGTTTGTACCGCTGCAAAACGGACAGACGCTGGTTTCTACTGAAACACGCAACTACGCACAAACACCTTCCGACAACAGGCGCTTTGCCCGCTATTGGCGCGTCATCTATCCGGGCAGTGCCCTCATCCGGCGGGTTTGGCTGGACACCTTGGCCAAAAAAGCCGAACAGAGGGAACAACAAAAAGGGAAGAAATAACACATCAACCAACTAATTACCCCCAACAATGAAACTACGCAACAAGTTTACCAACGGCATTGTGCTTATTCTAATCGGGCTACTGCACACTCAATGCGTCCTGACCAATTTTCAACCCCAATTCAAGGGATTTTCCGAATCATGGTTCTTTAACATCAGCAAAGGCATCGAAGAACTGCCGGCTGCTGTCGGTAAAACAGATTTTGAGTCGTTTGCCACCTTTTGGTTCTTTTACTTCGGCCTCCTAATCATACCCATCGGATTTTTGGTTCATTCCATTGAACGAAAAAAAGGCATCCTTCCCTTTAGCTTCACCCTTTCTTATCTCATCGTGGTACTCATTGGTGCCTATATGGTACCCAACTCCGGCATGACCTTTATCATGTTGCCCCATGCGCTTTACATGCTCATCAGCAGTTTGATCAAGCAGAAAAAAGCAAAGAATTGCTAACTTTACCCATTCCGAAAAAACGATTGGTATGATTCGAGCCATCAAAATTATCCTGCACCTATTCTACTGGGTGGTATTCTGCCTCTTTTCGGGATTGGTGGGATACCAGTTGTCTGGTGGATTTGAGGAAATCGTACGGGAGTGGGTTTCCTACCTGTTTAATCTGG
>Ga0302288_1000316_pt1 | contig 41276 bp, 55 predicted proteins | sample III_Fen_N1_1_FD_194549 | JGI IMG/M metagenome (GOLD analysis project Ga0302288, IMG submission 194549) | Peat permafrost microbial communities from Stordalen Mire near Abisko, Sweden - III_Fen_N1_1 | ecosystem: Environmental > Terrestrial > Soil > Wetlands > Permafrost | place: Sweden: Abisko...
GGGTAAAGAGAAAAAGACGGCAGAAATTGAAAGAATCATTTGCACGACTTTTCAGTCCGTTGATGTGATTTTAAAGACGAAAGATAAAAGACAAAAGATAAAAGAGGAAAGACAAAGGTCAGCAGACAGCAGAATAAAGACAAAAGAAGAACGATAATTTTAATAAAATAAAATTGAGGTGCAGAGCCGGAAAGAGAGGATTAAACAAAGATTTTAAGCGAAAAAAAAGATTGAAATTTTAGTGCAAATAATAGGGCTTATATTTTTCAGGAATTAAATTTTTTGTTACTTTTGTGCCACTAAAAAAATAGCGGGATGTAGCTCAGCCCGGTTTAGAGTACTGGTCTGGGGGACCAGTGGTCGCAAGTTCGAATCTTGTCATCCCGACTGCTGAAAAAAGCCTATATTATTGTGGTTTCCCGCATTATATAGGCTTTTTTTGATTCTTATCATTTATTTCAATTGTCTGTTTTCGGCAAATAATAACCTATATTTCCAAACAATAAACTGCAAATAAACTGCAATGGCAACAATTAATATGTATCTCGATAAGAGAACAAAGAACAATCAGGGAAAACATCCAGTTAGACTGCAATTCAATGCTAACTCAAAAACAGCATCATATAGCTTCAATATTTTTGTTTTGGAAATTGACTGGGATAACAAAAATAAGTGCGTTTTACCAACGGATAAGAAATTCAAACAGAAGAATAAAATAATTGAGGATGTTTACGATCGGGCTGATAAATATATAACTGATTTGAAAGAAAAGGGTCGACTTCAGAATAATGCTACTAAAATAAGGGATGGATTTTCAGAGAAGAAAGAAGTGATTACTTTCATGGGGTATTATCTGACTTTGATAGAACGTAAAAAAGGTGGAACAAAAGAAAAGTATCAGGAAACATATAATAGAATCAACGAACTAAAAAAAACGGAACTTTACTTTGAAGATATAAATAAGAAATGGCTTGAAAATTTTGTCAAAAAGTTAGAGGCTCGCGGAAATGCTGTCAATACTATCGCAATCAATCTGAGAAATATCCGGCATGTTTATAATTCTGCCATTGATGATGATATTGTTTCGCTTGAATTGTACCCTTTTCGTAAATTTAAGATAGAGAAAGAAGAAACAGCTCATAGGGATATGTTGCTTCGCGACTTTAGGGCTGTAAAAAATTTTAATGGAACTGAAATTCAGAACTGGGCTCGCGATGTGTTTATGTTGTCATTCTATCTTATTGGGATTAATATGAAAGATTTATTCTTTCTCGAAAATTATGACAATAAGGTAACATATAACCGATTTAAAACTGGGCGTCTGTACAATATTAAGATAGAACCTGAAGCTCAAGAACTGATTGATAAATTCAAAGGAGAAAAATTTCTGTTGAATTTTGCTGATCAGTTCCAGCTTCATACAAGCTTTAGAAATAAAGCGAACGAATATCTTGCTGAAATTGCAATAGAATTAAAAATACCCAAGTTTACGACTTATTCAGCGCGACACTCCTGGGCCACTTTCGCCGGCGAACTTGACATACCCGATAAAACGATAGCCAAAGCTTTAGGACACGGTAAAAAGACTGTCACCGACACATACAATCATTTTAATGACAAAAAGGTGGATGAAGCAAATAGAAAGGTAATAGACTATATGCTGAAGCATTTTAGAAGAGTACAAAAATTTAAGTGGACAAAAAAGCCCCGATAAATCAATACCGGGGCGGGAATGTTGTGAGTAAGATGTCAATCAATAACTACGCAACATTGATAAGTTCTTTTCCTATATTATGAATAGCTTCCAAAATTTTTTCACGTTTATCAGGGCGGGCGGTGCGAAATCCCGACATATAATGTTGAAGTTGCTGCTCATTTATACCCGTAGCCCTGGCAATGGCTGCACGCGTAATAATACCCTCAAGCCGGTGGAGCAATGCCCGAGTAGTCATAATATATTCAAATTCATATTTACCCTTAAGACACTCAGGAACTTCATCGGGTTCAAGACCTTCAAAATGAAATTCTACCGCAGAAGCATAATCTTCCATAATACCTGCATGCGTTTGTGAGGTGGCAACACATCCGGGAATCATGTCCGATACTGCTCCGTAGTTGTCAAGCCAATCTATAATTACTTTAATCTTTTCCATATTGTTGATTTTTTTTGCAGAGTGGCTATAACCACCCTGCTTGTTTGAAAATGCTGTTTAATAAAAATTGTTGTTGAACCTCGTTTGGTTTTCCGTTTACTGTTACCGTTCCTTTTTTTGTTGGGTGCTTGAACTGTCGGTGGCTTCCCTTTTGCCGGTCAAGATACCATCCGTCATCTTCGAGCATCTTGATTACTGTTTTGGTTTTTAATTTGTTCATTGCTTATTTGTTATTGATTGACACTACAAAGATATACTTTTCTATATCATTTCAATCATGTTTTATCAATTATTTTTCATCTAAATGAAAGATTTAACTATAAAAATAAGTCCGAACTTCACAGCCCGGACTTATACAACAATTATGACACAAGAAAATTTATTTTAGTTCAATATACTTTAGATAACTAAATTTTGTATTCGGATTTTGCGCTCGAATATCGAGTTGAATCGCTTTGATCCCCCAGCTCCACCAAAGAAAGTGACATTTAGGAATCCGGGAAACAACCGTTGTAAGACTATCCCTATTTTCAACTAGTAAATTTATTGAATCACCCTTAAAACAGCCGGAAACAGTTGTAAATTTATCCTGAAACTGTAAACATTTAGTTGAATCGACGTATTGAATCTTTGTGCTAATGGTTGAAGTGGTTGAAGTGCCTATATTCGTTACTGATTGCACGTTTTTCAGCTTCAAATTAAGTTCGTTGATAGTTTGATTGTCCGAAGCTCTGAACTGCTTGAATTCGTCAACCGAGTAAGAGAGCGCCTGAACTTTTGCAGCATTTAGTTTTATAATTGAATCCTTTCCGTGAATAGTTTTTAATCCGGTATTGTAAGCGGATTTGTAACTCACATAATTTGAGTTAAGGACTTCAATATTCTTTGTTTTTCGGTCAATCTCTGCTTTCTGCTTTTTGTTTGAATCAACTAAAGCAGATATAATAATAAAAAGTAAAATGAGTAGAAAGTATTGCCATTTTCCGGCAATGAATTGAATAAAGTTTTTCATAAGTATCTTGATATTTTATAAAGTTGCGTTTTTAATCTTCTTTTTCGGTAAACTCCATCACCCTCACGGCTTCCGGCTTCATTTGTATTACCCTCCACGGTTATAGCAGTAGAAGAACCGGGCGGCCAACTGTCAATAAAAAATGTGTGAGCGATTCTTCCTTTATTTGCAAACCATAGTCCGCCAACATCCGCCGGTTGAGGTGTAAGGTTATGTTTTCCACCGCGGGACCAGATCACATATTTTGGAGTAAACCAATTTGGTGAATATCCCGATACAATTGCTTTTACTCCGGCTTTTTTGAAGGTCCAGCAAACGAAAGCGGCGCACCATGGTTGACCTTTTGGCAGTCCGCATGAATGTAGGTATTCTTCCACTCGCACTCCATCATTATAACCGGTAAGCTCCTTGACTCCAATTTCAGCCGTGTAAATCTTCTGTACTTCAATTAGCTTACTGTTTTGGCCATATATGCCAATAGTGCAACAATAAAGAAGAAAATACAATAAGTAAGTCTTATTCGTTCCCATGGTTTTAATAAATCAAAATCAGTTTTCATTTTATTAATTAAATAATCCTGATGTTTTCCGAACACAATTCCCATCATTATCCATGCGAAAGCCAAAAAAATAATCAACTGAATGGCAGAAAGGATCAGAATCTGAAAAACTCCGGCATCAAATGTGGCTGCCGTGGGATCGAAGTACCGAAGTACTGGAATACTGACTACAAACAGCAGAATGGCTGCGGGAATAGTCAAGAATGCGTGATGCTTTTTGAAAAATCGTTTAATTGGATTCATAATTTATTTGTTATCTAATTTGTTAAGTCTTTTCTCATGATCTGCGATTGCGTCCTCATGCTTTTTTAATTTGTTCGAAATATATAAATGCCGGGTTATGCATTCTTTCCCCTCGAATTCATCCGTGAGCTGACTCTTGATCAATAGTTCTTCAATCTTTGTGAATCCTGTTTTCAAAGTCTCAACAGATTTATAAAGGAACATCAGGAACCCGGTTGCAATGGATATAATCCCGGTGATAACAATGATGATTATTGGTATAGGTATATTCATGACTTAATTAAATTGAAGTGTATTTTAACCAGGAATAAAGTTGATAGCCCCAATGTGCATGAGCATTAGCATCTACATGCGTTGTTGCCCCCCAACCACATGGCACATGCATTTTCATTCCATTTGGCATGACTACATCTCTATGAGCTGCAACATCGCATGGAGCTGTAAACATAAATGGTAAATAGAATACCTTGTCAATATCCTCATCGTACGTATTGTCATTTAGCCAATCCTTTGCAAATTTCCATAGCCTTGTATGTCTGCCTTCAGAATCAGTATTCCAGTAATACATATCATCGCTCAAATTTGGGTGTAAAGATGGAAAGAATGTACCGGCTGAATCTGTATGCGCAATTCCTATTTTTACAGCTCCTAATTCTACATGAATCCTACTTATTGCTAATTTGATATTTCCCAACCAATCATAATTTATTGGGTCATTTGCTCCCAATGCAAAAACTACATGTGTAGGAGTGCATACGTCCCATGCATTTACATCTGTAACTAATGTTCCTTTGCTCGGGCTATTAGATGCAAGTCTAACTCCATTGTCATCCATTGTTCTATATTTCGACAGCCATACATTTAAACTAAAATTTCCACCAGTTGAAAAATCCGCATTAGAAAATAACTCAGATGTTCCCATTCCAGGATAACCCTCACGATATGTTTTTAAAGTGACTGTTTCGCCATTGTATGTAACCTGACGTGTATTTGCTGTATGTCCTAAGAATAATACCTCATATTCACCGGTGACCTTGCCATTATCCACCCAATCCTTATAGAATAGTTCTCTGCAAGCCAAATGATAAACACCATCTCGTTTATCATCGGGAAGCGTTGCACCTGATATGTTTTGTGTTCCGGAAGTAATTGAATCACCGATTATCAACACCCTTGGTTTAACGGCTTTTGTTGCAGAATTCAACGTACTAATATGCTCAACATTGAATGAAATATCATCAATTTCATCACCCTCAATTTTGAAACTTTTAATTTGCTTCAAAATATTTACTCCGTTATTGAAATTCGGAGTATCTACGTAGCTTGTTACTGGAGCAGGTGAATAGAAAAATAACTTATCGGTATTGTTTTTAAACCGTACATTTGGTTCTTTCATTAAACCAGTAAAGCAGTGATCTAATTGAATCATTGCAGCTTGATTATAATTTAGTTCCTTTTTTGCAGGAGAAGCATTATTTGCAACTGTATAAATTCTTTCTGGAAGAATAATACTGTACGTTTTTTTACCTGTTGCCATTGAAACATCCCCAACTCCTATATAACCAGTATATCCGTTATATGTAAAACTATTCCATGCTGAAAGTTGAGTATCAGTCAATGCATCATTTCCATCGTTTGCGTAAAAGTTACTCCCGGAATAAAATTCACTTACTGGTTCTCCGGTAATTTTCCACCGAATTAAATTCAGTTGTATCTTATCATTTGCTGATTTACAATAAACTGTAACTTGAATTTTATCTCCAACTAATAATGATATTCGGGTACCCAGCTTTATGTCAAATAATAAATCTGAAATATCTATGGTATTCGGATCAATCCCAGCATTTTTATTTAATTCATCTACACTGATTTCTTTTGTTATAGAAATACCGGTACTGGTTGTCACATTTACTAATACAGAATCTGTGAAATCTTTAGACGACAAATAAGCGCGTACAATAGGAACTCTTACAACTGATATTGTTTTAGGAGTCAAAATATTAATCCAATTTCTAAACCATCTCCTTTCATATCCGTTAGTATACCTTATAATATTGGTTGAGTTATCCTCTATTAAAGTGACATTTGGATATAAATCCATTAAATCCGAACTCTTTGCATAAAGCAAATCAGCTGATGTTTTAGTAAGAATGTCAGTGGCAATAACGCCTTTATAAACAGAGATAACAGGTGTAGTTCCACCACTAACAAGGGCAGTTAATCTTATTTTAGCACAATTTATTGGGATTGTAAGTTTTTGTCTTATATAAATATTCCCAGTATTTGAGAAGAATTCAGAACCTAATACTACATTGTTAGAATCCAAGTAAAGTGCTAATTGTGTTCCCCCGGCAATACCGACTTTTCCACTTACTGAAACAGCTGTACCAACATCTGAAATTAGCAATTCACAACGCTTATAATTTGAATCATTTGTCGAGGAGCCATCTGTTGAATAATATCCATTTACAAGTGTAACCGGATAGTCAACCATATTTTTTGGAAGATCACTAATTTTCGCATAAAGCAAATCAGCTGTTGTTTTTGTAAATACAGATTCTATAAATGCCTGTATAGTATTATTATTTGTGAAAAACAATAATACTTCATTTGCATTTTCGCCGTTACTTCCCGTAAATACAACATATTTTGCATTGTTTGGGATAGTACCAAGAGATGTCACATTTAAACCCGCTACACCGCTTATATATACTTTAGATGAATCGTAAAATGAAACACTGTTCACAGCTGGGTGTCCTGTAAATTTAATGACTAAATTCTGCATTAAACTTAAATCAAAATATCCGGTATGTCTCCAACCGGAATCATTTGTCAATACACCGGTATTATTTATATATCCCTGTATAGTGAATGCTGAAGTTCGCTGGTTTGTAAATGGTAGAATAGATTGAATTGCATTCTCGTATAATTTAAATGCATCAATTATATTCTGGGAAGTATATATTTTATTCCATGCAGACCAACTTCCGTTATATGTGCGCTCCCAAATCAAGCCTAAGTTAGCCGTATTATATCCAAAGGCAGTCGCGCGTTGAACAATGAAATTAGTTCCGTCAGAATATGCTTTTACTTCCAAGTACATCCAGTCAGTTGTAGGAGCATTCACTAACGAAACTCCATTATATAAGCCATTTCCTGTAATTGTATTTAAGTTGGTGTTATTTGCCAACATATATGTTTTTGATAAATCAACTGCAATTTTAGTGTAGATATATGTTGATGGAGCGGTAAACAATACGCTCAAACGGTCTCCGATTTTCACAGTAACTGCTCCACCTGTAATGAACGTGCAAGTTCCAGCGGTTGAAAACTCATAATATCCGCTTTTCCCTGGAGTAGGCGCACCCGCTACCGCATAAATTGCTCCAAGATAACCAGCACTCAAAACAGCTGAATTTGCGCTTTGCGCGGCTGCATTGGCTGCATCTTTAGCGTTGTTTGCTAATAATGCAGCATTCAGAGGATCTATATTAGCAATATCAATATATTGAACATCTCCAGTAATGGCATCTCCTATCATTAGCTTATCATTTACCGATAAGACTGTTTTTTTTGTCATCCCATTCCAAAACTTCATCTTCTAATCTCCTATTGCTTTAAATTTACATTTTGGTTTAAAATTCCGTTGGTCTCTTCTTTCTTTTCCAAAGTTCAAGAGTTCAACACACTGTTTCAAGTATTCCAGTCCGATTCTTTCAGCATCATTAGCAATTCTGACAATGGTCTTGTCGTCGACCGATTCGGAAAACTGGCCGTCTTTTTTTACCATTCCAAAGGCTGTCACGTTCACATTCTGATTCCTGACAAAGCGAGAATAAACCAGATAACCCATAGCCTTTTTCAAGCCATCACAGTGACGATTGTCATCATCGTAATAACATCCATCCAAAAGACTCACGATGGCATCAGGAAGAGGAACAGGAGTGCTAAGAAGACTATCCTTTATTGATTTCTCGATTAATAAGAATTGTTTCGCTCCAAGTTTTGGAAGTAGATAAAGCGTTTCGCATTCTTCAATGTAAGGAACGAGCCTTTTATCATCGTTCAAATTCTCAGCAATCGGTCTAACCGAACGGATTGAATCAGGTGTAATTATCATACTGTTTTAGGTGTTGCGGGAATTAAACCATTAGCTTCATCATCAGATAAACCGAAAAGCGTTTTTGCTATGCTTATTTTCTGTTCAAACAGCAAAGTCTTATCATTGACCAAAAGAATGATTTCTTTCAACTGGGAGTCTCCCAAACGGTCTGCAAGGGTCATTTCAACTTCATAAGAAAGTGGAGTGATAGAATAGTTACCGGTTGTTGGTTCAAACCAATGCTGAAAGATGGTTGTGAAAGTTCTTTCGAGAACTAACCTTTCATTTTCGGTTGCTGAATTATAGTAATTATAAGCATTGAGCATTAAATCAGCTCCGAAATTGGCACCCACATTTTCAGCCCTCAAAATAGGCGGTTGATTGAATGCCTTTCCTATGTTCGCCTGAGAACTGGCTAGAGTAACATTGAACTCTTTGTCGTAATTAGTTCCCTTAAATGACACGAATTCAGGTTTAGTATCGCCATCCTCTAGCTCAACGTACATCATTTTACCGGCTTTATCATCTCCCTGAAACTCTTTAACCGCTACCTCTAGTTCACTTTGTTCTTCCTTTCCCTCTTCAGCAGCGGATTTATTCGTGTTGGCATAATTAATGAGCATTCCTGCTGTCAGGAAGTTATTGCGAGCATTTCTGTTGGATACATTTGCAATTCCCTCTTCAGTATTCATGTCTGTGATTACAGCATCATAAATTGGAAGAGGATAAACACGTTCTCCCTCGTTGGAAAAATAGAATACCTGGCCCTTGTAGTTTGCCCAACCACCCGCTGCATCAACTTGCTTTTGAATTTCTACCGGATCAGGATTAAAGAAGTCGATAAAATGAATATCATCTTTTTTCCATTTGCGTAAATTAATGAAGCGCTTACCCCAGTCGTGGTGAATAGCTACTTTATCAAAGAATCCAGTATCGGGATCGAGTGCTTTGAAACGACCTTGTTCAAAAGGAATATGTTGAAGTTCGCAAATCTGAAAATTCGCATTAAAATTTACGTGAATAAGGAAACCGCCAAACTCTGCCAAATCTTTAGAAACCTGATCAGAAATATAATCATTGGTATGTCCTAACCGGTTGACAATTTTCTTATAGAAATCTTTGTCCTCAAAGCCTTTACCGCTGATAAATTTTGAATACACACTTACGCAACTTTTCCCGGTACCTGAAGCATCTACAACCTCCATGAGTTGTTGTGGATAGTCGTTATGTTCGCCATAAGACTGAACTCCTAAACCACGATCGTTTCTGAGTTCAAATCTTCTGTCTCTTTTTAGTACGGTTGCTTTCATTGGTAAATGATTAGTGGCGGGGACTGGACTCGAACCAGTGACCTAAAGATTATGAGTCTTTCGAGCTACCAACTGCTCTACCCCGCTGTTTTGGAAAAACCTACACTCCAAAAAATGTAGGTTTTTTAATTTTAATTTTGAAACTGATTAAACCAGTTGAGCGGTTGCTCTATCAATCAATTCAGTTAAGAAGCGTTGAGTCAGGTTTTTAGTTCCTACTATTTTCGTTTCTTTGAATGATTCTTTGATGGCTGTTTTAGTAGTGCTGGCTTTCAATTGTTCTACAATTTGAGCTACAACAACATTTTCAGCATCAACCTGAGCTTGAATAGCTAACTCCAAAGCTTCTTTTTCTGCTTCAGTTAGTTCCGGTTCAGTTCCTGGCAATTGATAAGCCTCAATCAGTTCATCAACATTTTCAGGAAGTGTTTCAAATTGCGCTCTGCAATTTGGATTTGACTTCAAGTGATACAAAGCCAAATCATCGGTGATGTTGGCATTGGAACAAAGCAAATCATTATCCCAGTTTACAGTGTCCTGTAAAAGTGCTCCGGCTAATAGCCAGAAAAGGCATTTTTTAATATTTTCCATAAGATTTTCTTGATTGTTTTTGTATGAAAATAAAACTGCTCACCATTCAGCAAACAGTTTTATTTCAAGATTTTTTAAGCTACTAATCCAGCAAGCATTGTTTCCGTTGCTGTTACCGAGGTGATGAATACTGATTTTGGAAGTGAAGTTTCTTTCGATTTTGCACCTGATCCAAGTTCCAATTCATAGACAACTTTATCAGCCATTGCGGTGGATGACTTCATAGCCATAAGTTCAAGACCGGCATCCCAGCCGTAAGCTTCGTACTTGATTTCACCATTTGCTCCGAGCTCTTTGTTCTCAACAATTGCTACAACGCGGGCTAGTTTCAAACTTTCAACGAAAGCTTTCCCTGCTTGAGTTTTTGAGAAAATACGAAGTGGAACTTTATGGTCGAAATCTGAGTAGTAAGTTCCTTTTGCAAGGTCAGAACTCGGATCGTATGAATTATCAAGCGTTTCAAAAATGTAGCCCTTTTTAGTGGCATTCATAATGATACTTGAAATTACATTATTGGTCACAACGGACGATGATTTATTGATGTCTGAGTAACTCAAAAGACATACTTTTGAACCAGTTCCAGCGATGGCATTCCGGCTTGCAGATACTGCAACTAAGCCGGCAGTGATTTGAGATAAATCCATTTTGTTTCTCCTTTCTAAATCTTAGATTGAAAGCGAAACTCTACAATCAAGTGAATTCCGCTTTCAATTTTCAGATTTTTTTTAAATGGCTAACTGGAAGAGAGCCGGGTTTAAAATCTTTGCATCTGCTTTACCCATCGCTTCAACTTTCACTTTCCGCTGATCATCGTTGTACCAAACTTTCATATCTCCGAAAGCACTGATTGAGTCAACACCAACGGCCACTAAATCTTTAGAGATGAACAAAGCGCGGTGTGGGTTATTCAATTTTGTACCGTTGTCGTAAAATTCGGCAATCATCGCATCCCATGTAGGAATTGGCATTAGCGGAATTCGTCCGATTTTGAGTGTTTTCACGCCCTCGGTCAAATTGGTGTACATGCTTTCAATAGTAGTTCCCTGTAGTGATTGTTCGTATGCATCATAAACTGATTGCGTACAAATAATCATTGCAGTTTTTGAATTCCTAACCTGAAGAGGTGCTTTGTAACGAAGCGACTGCAAATAGGTTTTTGAGTTAGCCGGGGTCAATTCTTGAAGAGCATAAGTAGCAGCTGCATTTTCAGCAATTGTAACTTTCTGTTTTGGATTTGCTGTCAACTGCAAAAGCAATTGTTTCCAAAATCCGTCAATCATTGTGAAATACTTCTTGTCAATACCTGCTGTCAACTTACCACCATTGGCGATGTTATCTTCAGCTGTATCGTTGAACCAAAACAAACGGATAATGAAATCTTTCACAGAGTTAGCCAAAGCTTCCAGAATGATATTCATATAATCGCTTGAAGTGAAGTCATTGTATGAAGTTCCAGTTTTCATGCTGTATACAGCTGCTGTTGCTTCAATGTCAACACGTTTTTGGTGAATAAGGATTTCCCATCCCTTTGGAGTCCACTTGATCTTTCTGGTACTGATTGAGTACGCTTGAGCAACAGGATCACCATCGCCAGTTTGTTGAGCAACGCCAACTAAACCACCCTTACCTATGAATCCAATTTCTTTGTCATACTCAATTCCCTCAAAAATTGTATGGATGAGCGACACTTCAGGAGCTTGAATTACTTCATCCCAAAGCAGTTCTTTTACCGCGCGGATTTCTTCAGCGGTAAAGGTAAATTTCGTAAAATCTAATACTGGTGTTGCCATTATTTCTTTCCTCCTTGCATTACAGCACGTTTTTCGCGAGCTTCGTTTTTCAATTCTTCAGCCGTTAAGGCTTTGTTAGTTTGCTTTCCAGGAACGCGAGTTCTCGGAGTTGCAACGAAATTACTTTGAACATGATTGCTCAGTTCTGTAATCATGTTATTAGCTTCTTTCAATGCATCAGTTAATTGGCTAACTGTGTTTTGAAGATTTTCAACTTCAGTTGCATCTGCTTGTGGTTCTGTGATTTCTGTCACAACTCCATCGGCTATTGTAACCGTACGTTCGTCAGGTAATTCGTAAGTTCCATCGGGAGAGGCAGCATCACCTACAGCAATGCTGTCATCCTCTTTTTCCGTTGTGAACAACACCACACCTTCGGCATCCTTGAACTCGAAGTTCACAGGTTCGCCGCCTTCTGTCAGATTCAATAATTTTTTACCAAGCGCTTTCGCTTCGTTCAAAATGTCCTGAACCGTTTTTGTTGGTTTACTCATTTTGGTTTTTGGGTTTTTGTTAGTACTGTAAGTATTTATTTTAGAAATAAATCCGTATTGAATAAGCTCCTGAGCAGTTCTCATTTTTTCCTCTTTCATAAGGATTTCGAGCTCTGCACGATCGTAAGCTGTTCGCTCTGCATAGATATCTAAGATTGCATTTTGCTCTCTGTCAATTTCATCAGCTAGTGTTCTGAGTTCATCAGCTCTTAGGAAATCCCAAGAACCTCCACGAACTTCGTGAATGAGTGCTCGGCTGTTTGGGTTTGCTGTACGGTTTTCTTTTGGAGCTGCTAAGAGTAGGATAATAGCCATTGAGTGACAACCGCCCTCGATATTGCAGAATAGAGTTTTGCCTGAAGTACGAAGAACGTCATAAATGCGAAGACCCTCAGAAACAATTCCACCATCACAATCGATGTTGAACTTGAATTCGTTTTCTTCTGGGTTTTCGTCAAAGACTTTATGAATAGCATCAGCCGAAAAAGCAAAAGGATCTTCTTCTCCGAAAAAGGAAAAGAAAATATCTTCTTTGTCAATTGGCTTGTAAACTCTGATTTCTTTCATTTTTGATAGTCTATGATACTAGTTGAGCTTATTTGATACTTGTCGTATCAATTTTTCACAAAATTAGAGTATCTGAAAATCCTTTGTTTTTCAATTTTTTGACAAATAAAAAGAGCCGGACTTCACAGCCTGGCTCTCTCACACATATAACAACAAATTAATAATTAGCCCTGTCTTGTATTTTGGTGTAGTTTTGATCCGCTTTTCTATAGTCTTCGACAGCAACAGCAACTTTTATTTTTGCAACAGCTTTTTCCATTGCTGCTTGTATCTGATCCGGTGTGAGTGTGTTTGAACTTACCGCCTGTCTTGATGCAAAACCACCATCACTATTGAAAGTTGGAGAGTGAGCAAATGCAGTTCCGCCACCGGCTTCATTGAGCATGGATAGGATAGGAGCGAACATCGCTGTACTTCGTTTATTTATTATTGCTTCACCGCCCTCTGCTTCAATAGGTATTCCGCCCTGTGCGTGAGATGGTCCTTTCAACAATAATCCGCGTGAAGCTTTTGGAAGTGGACTGGCCATCATTGCAGCTTCTTGAAGTGCTCCGATACCAATTGCAACCGGAATCATTGATGAAGCAATTCCGACTGATGGAATTAGTAACGGATTCAATGCTGCAGCAGCTGTCAACTCTGCTACTTTGAGCGTGATCTTCCCAACTTCCTCCACGGTTGAAACTCCGATGTTGAACATGCTTGCAGCCCTGTCAAAGATGGCTTTGTCTCGAATAGCTTTTCTTTTCTCCTTTTCGAGTGCATCCGTTTTCGCTTTGGCTTCCTTGTCAATGCGAGCTTTCTCTTTCTCAGATTCCTGCTTTGACATTGTTCCGGCTTTCTCTTTTTCATCAACAGCCGCTTTTTGGTCAGATTGGGAATTTGTAACGGCGCTTACTTCATCGTCTAGTTGTTGAAGCTTATAATCAAACATGCCGTCGCCAATAGCCCTGAATGTTTCTGCAAGTTGAGCGTAAAGCTGTTTCTTTAATTCAGTAAGTTGCTTTTCTGTTTCTTCCTGTTTCTTAGCAGAATCAGCGTGCGACTTTGCTATGTCCTCATTTGATTTTATTGCAATGGCTGCTGAATCATTGGCATACTTTATCTTTGTATCAGCAATCTGTTTTTCAATTTCGGCTTTCTGATCAGCCGAAAGATTTTGCAGTTTTAGTTCTTTGCTAAGTAAATCAAGTGAAGTATTGAAATCAAGCGTTCTATATTTTTGAGCAATCTCTAATTTTTCTTTTTCATATTCGACCGCTCCAATTTTACCCGCTGCGTATTTTTTTGAGAGTTCGTTTAACTCGGAGCTCTGATCGTTCGAAAGTTCTTGTTTCTTTTTTTCTAAAGATAATTTGTAATTTTTGAGAGATTCAGCTAATTGTTGTTTCTCAATGTCGGTGAATCCTTTTTCAGTTTCTCGTTTCAGATTTGAAATGTCCTGAGCGAGTTTCTTTTCAACAACCAACTTTTGTTTGCCGGTTAATTTGTTTTGAGATATTTCAAATTCAGCATTTGTTTGTAGGGTTTTGATTTGATTGGCTTCGTAATCAGAGAGAGCCAAAATTCGCTGTGAATAACTTTTTTTTGTATCTTCAACTATCTCTTTGTACTTCTGTGAGATAGTTGACTGGGAAATATTAAACAAATCATTCTCCGCTTTATGCAATGCCTTTGCAATTTCCTCTCTTTTCTTAGCTGCTTCTTTGGCATCGGCTACAATCTTATCATTTGCCGCTTTCTTTTCAGCTGCATCAGCCAGAACCAGTTGCGATTCTTGTGATTTCAAACGCATTGTATTGGTGAAATACTCCGTTTTGGCGTTGTTGATATCCACTTGAAGTTGAACATAAGCATCTTTCTCCTCTTTAGTGAGCATTTTATAGGTTTTACCCTCTTCAGCCATCTCCTTTTTGCGGAGTTCGAACTTCTCAGTACGGTTATCAGCTATCTCTTTTTGCTTTTTCATCTCCAAAGCATCAGCTTCTTGTAAGAATTTAAGCCGTTCCTGAATGGAAAATTTGTCTTTTTGACGTGATTTGTTCCGTAGTTCTGCAATTTCAAGTTCTTCCTTTGATGATTCAAGGCTTTGAGCTCTTATTTTAGCTGATAAAGCCTGTTTTTCTTTTTCCAAAGCAATGGCTTGTTGTGATTTTTCAGCGATAACATCAAGTCCAGGGATATATTTAGCAATAGCGAGAGTAAGGTTTTCTATTGCCTGAACTCCACTAAGTAACCAACTAACAAACTGTGTGAATATATTTACAATCACTTCGAGAATCACTTTGAAAGGTGCCATTATCTGATTCACCTTATTCGTAACTTCACCATTTGACTCCATGGCTTTAGCAACCATCATAACAGTTACTGCTATGGCTGCCAAAATTGCCACTATAGGATTCGCCAGAAGCGATAGAAGCGATGTTCCAAAAGCTTTTACACCTGATACACCTTCTGTTATCAAAGCTTTTCCAGCCTCTTTTCCACCAGTTGCTAAACCTGTCAGTTTTCCGGCAAATCCATCACTCAAACCGAGTGCAGACATTATGTTATTTTTGTACTCTCCAATAGTACGGTGAAAGTCACCAAGCCCACCCTCAGTTTTCTTCAACTCAGTAGCAATACCTTTGATACTATCACGCAAAGCCGTTCCTTCTGCTGAATTCTTTTGCTCTTTTGACAGCTTATTGTATTCGGCTGTAAGAAGTGATAACTGTGCTTTGAGTTGGTCGTTACTATCTTTTTGAGCTTGCTGCGATTTGATTGTATTATCAATCGTTTTTTGCTGTTCTTTAGAGGTAGCTGTAAGATTACGGATTTCAGCACCATAAGCCTCATAGGCTTTGCGACCCTCTTCAGTTGTTTGGTCGAGTCCTTTTTGCTCGCTTCTTAAATCTTCAATAGCTTTCTTTGTGACTGCTAAATCAGCAATCATTTGTTTAACCTCAAGTGATACGGTTAAGAGAACTTTTTTTTCTGTAGTATCTGACATGGTTTATAATTTTATGAGTTGGCATTTAGTGAGCTCTCCGCTAATGTAATTGACTATCTTATTGACATAAAAATAAGCTCCGTACTTTTGAACGTAAACTGGGATAAACATTTGAGGAACTCCATTTATTATTGAATTGTATCGTTTTACATCCTCATCTTTAAGACTTAGAAATTCTTCATTAATCTTGAAATTGTCAAGCATAGCTGCTAGTTCAGGGTAAAATGAATCAACAAATGACTGAACAGTTGAGTGACGTGCGTATTTTTGACCTGATGCAGTCATAATATCGACTATGTGAGGCTTTCCACCTTTGAATGAGACAACTCCCTCGCTGTCTTTTTCTTCAAGTGGTATGTTGGCTATTTGCAAATAATCAATCCCTGATTCAAACTTTATACTAAATAAATCTTTCCATTTGTCCAGTATATCATTTTGAATAGTGAAATTTCCCTTGTCGATGTAACCGTTAGCATCGGCTTCAAAAGAGATGTAATTATTTTGTGCATATCCAGATAAAATAAAGCTTGTTTCCGGATCGCCGGCTTGAATCTTATCACTCCAATCTATAGCGTTGACTTTGTTAGCATATAAATTTTTCATTGATAAAGCATATACTTGTTTTGACTTGTTATCAACCAAAACAGTTAGACCGTACAACTGTACAAAGGATTTGAATAGGTCTAATTTTGTATCAAAACCTATATTCCTAGCAATGTCTATATCTCCATATCCATCAGTTCCCGACCAAATAACTATTCCAACATTACCGGTTATTGATACAGAATTATTTGTTTTTATAGTTAGCTGAAGTTCATCGCCATAATTAAGAGCCAATATCTGAGCAAACTGATCGCCAGGAGAAAGAACATAATTATTTACAAGAATTATTTCAGCCCCTCCACCTGCAGGGAATTTACTTGCTCGTATTGTTAGTGTATAAGGGTTTGGTTCATTATCTACATCTAATCGAAATGTGCAGCCAAAACTTGCTTTATATTTAAGAATAGATGTAGTGCCATTTAGATATGATGATAGATTATTTTGAGACCCTGCTGATGTAACATTATATTTTACATATCCTGTAGAAGTGGACCCGTTTTGTGAGGCTTGTCCACTGTAAGGAGTGAAACTACTCATATCAGTATCAAGTGAACAGATAGAAATCGCCTTTGTATTCCAATCAGAATTTGTAAGATTTGTATTTAGCGTGAAGCCTGTAGGCATTAAATTTTCAATTACTCTACGAAACCAAATAAATGGATATGCGTGTAAAAGAGAATTATCAACTACGCTTGAACCTCCGGTTATGAATGTAGCATTTGCATAAACATATTTAGTATCTGAATATCCAGAACCGTTCGTGTGAGCTGCACGTTGAAAATAACCAAGATTAATCTCAGATATTTTTTGATTTGCCATTAATTCAAAAAAATCAGCAGTCCCGGAAAGAATCTGAGTTTCAAAAAAATCAGTAACTTTATCCAGTACTAAAAAAGAACCCTCTCCGGCTAAAACTGTATCATTGGAAAAAAGTCTACAATTATGTTTTTGATACGGGAAAACTGTAACAACATCGAACTGCTCTGACATTCCAAAAATCAAACAATTTTTTTTTGTTGGTGGAAGCTTCAAAGCCTGTGAGTAGTTGGCTTGTCTATCTTTGAGTTCAGCAATATTATTCGCCTGATAATTCATCGCGGGTTTGTCATCTCCCATGTCTGCAATCTTCCAAATGCCGTTGAGGTCTTCTACATATAGTTGATACATTATTTCATTCTTTTAATAATTCGACTTATTGTTTCTTCACTTGTACAGAAGTTCTCTGCAGTGTTAGTTCTGGCTTGCATGCAGGTAGTGATTTTTCGCTCTTTCAAATAGAATTCGTAAATTTCAATATCTCGTTGAACTGATTGACGCAATAAACCCTTTGACATTAGTTTATCTAATATCGAAGCATCTATTGTTTGTATCAGTTCGTAAGCGCTCATTAAAATTGTAGTTGCGGAGTTGGTAATGTGAAAGTAAATTCCAGTTCATTCAAAATGTTGTGAGTATCATTTTCGTTTTCGCCCTTATCAATGATAAGCGTTTGCCAGCTTTGAGTAACTTCATTGAACCATTCAATTTGAGGTGAATAAATCAACTTGCTGATGCAATCGTACTCATTGGCTGTTAGACCTTGTGCTCCAACTTTTACTTTCTCAGCTCCCTCCACCGACAACAGTTCTGTGAATCCATTTGCTGTTTGTTGGTCAGTTACTATAGGTTTGATTGTTTTGATATTTGTAACTGAGCTAGTGAAGTATTGCCGGTAAGAGAACATCCAATAATCAAAACCGCCTTGTCTGTTTTTCCACTTGATATAAAAAGGATTTTCGGGCATGATTGGGTTATCGATCGGCAAAATGAATTGTTTGTAATCAGCATCAACATCTGTCCAGGCTATTCCATTGCCGAAATTATCCTCAATTACTCTCCCTTGATTATCACGTAAGAAACAATCATAGTTTTGGTTTCCTATTTCAACTGAGTAGTGAGCTGCTGAAATTGGAAGTACAAAAACATTTGCCGAAACCTGAGCGAACGCATCACCATCAAAGCGAATGTAAGTTTGTCCAGTCCGGAAAGAGAAAGCCACTATCTCAAGCGGATAACCGGTATATCGTTTCAACTTATCAAATCGTGTCATGAAGTGTCCACGCCTGTCTGTTAGGTTTGATGTCTCCTGTACCTGAGCAACTGCATTGATGGCCGTTGCGTTGAAAATAAATGTATTATCCATATCAAAAACAGAGTACTCAACAAAGAATTGTTTATCAATCCAACACAGTGAACCTGCTATCGCTACTACTCCTGAACTCATTGCATTTCGTAGGATTCTTTGAATGTCAAAATAGCAATAGCCATTAAAACATTCACGCTCTACAGTGATTATGTCACCGATTCTGTTATCTAAATCAGTAATCAGACCGAGTGCTATTTGAAGCGTTATTGTTGAATCTTCTATTGAAGTTACTTTGATAATGCAAGGATTAAAAGCCGTATGCAGTTCTGAAGGATGTTGAGTGATTACCATGGTTTAAAAATTGAATATGTCGTTGATTAATTCTGATTCGTAATAGTTCATTATTCTGATTGGTAGCCGTCTGTTGAAGTTCTCAATCGGAGTATCGAATATGTCTTGTTGTTGTCCTGATCGATAAAGCTTTGTTCCCTCTCTGATTATCTTCCATTTTACACCGTTTGCCCATTGATTGAATTGCTTTTCACTTGAAAAAGATATTCCTTTTGCGGTTGCCCACTTCTGAATTATCTCAATGAAATCTTTTGGCAATCCTCCGGGCTTTCTTCCTCTCTCAAGTACTCCGACGTATTTGGCACCAGTTAATGTTCCTTTTGTTTCGCTGGCTTGAATTCTGAACGATGCTCTTGTTTTTCCTGAAGCAACTTGTCCGGATTGTTCGTGCCGTTCAAAAATCTCATTCTCTAAGATTTCCAGTTCTTCATATAAGATTTCTTGAACTGTCATGATCGCTTAAATTTGTCTTCAATTACTTTGTTATACCTCGTTTGAAATTTGCTCTCTTCAAGGTCAGTATAAAGGATTCCGAACACCTTTGCATATTTCCACTTTAAAACTTCGTCAGGGTCAATGCTGTATGCTTTCGCCAGTGCTTTGATAGTTCCGAATTCTCCAATGTTTTGCATGAGTTCTTTTACTCCAGCTCTTTTCTCTTCAGGTGTTGGTTCGTAGACTAGCATCGTAGCTTCAGTTTCAATCCAAAATTTCAACCCGACAACTATTTCTTTAAAGTAATCAACTAATGACAGGTAGTCTTTTTCTTTTGGAGCGATGTTATGCAGACAAACAAATACTTTCTCGAACTTCTCCACCTCATCCGCTTCACTGGCCATTATCTTTCCTAACTCGATACGTTGACCGAATGTCATGTTTCCGGCTTTGATATCGATTTTTACCAGCTTCCGAGGCGGGGGCGGTGGTGGATTTCTAAATTTTGGTATTCCTGTATTCATTTTCAATTCTCCCACATTCATTTTCTCAGTGTTCTTGATCAATGTTATTGATTTGATTAGAAACTAAGAATCCAATAACTACACCGATTACAAAAGCAGCCACATAAATTGCTATTTGTATTGTTTCTTTAGATATCCACATGATTAAAAGTTTTGTTTGCAGTTGAATTGCAGCATGATACTAATCTCATTCGCATCGAAGCGAGGGAGTGGAGTATAAAACTTCCAGCTATCCACACGGTCAAAGGTGCCACACTCATTGTATTTTTGCATGAATGGGAAAATGATTTCACTTTCAATCTGTGAGCGTATGGCTTCACGCTCCACGGCTGATGTTTGAAAGTCAGCGAACCTACAAAAGTAAATTTGCACCTGAGTAGTCTTTTGAGGAACAAACGGCTTTCGTTCATATATTCCTTGAGTAAATTCCTCAATGTAGGCAAAAGCCGAATCAAGCGTTTTTTCATCCGCTTTAAGATTCATCATTCTGTTTTCTTCATACTCAACCGGATAAAGAGGTTTGAGTAGATTACCATCTTCGATGCTTTCGATAAGCGTTTTAATCTCGTTAATCATGATAGATTTTGTTACGTTGTTTCATCCTGATTCCAATACCAACCAAAAGAAGCATAAAGCTTACAAGTGCCAACTTCCAAGCCAGTGAGAAATTGAATAGCATGTAACCCAGCGAGCAGTAAAAGCACGCAACGATTACTCTTAAAATGACATTAATTGTTTTCATTAATATGATATTTTGCGTATCCCTTTGGATACAGGTTTTATTAAAAAGTACATTCCCATTATCAACATATCTAAGTAATCGGGTGAATTGCCGAGTATGGCTTTCATTTCCTCTTTGCTGATTATTCGTTTCTTTTGAGTGTCATCAAGTCCGCTAACCTCTTTGAGAACTCCGAGCTCTTCCTTGATTGCTTCCTCTTGTTCCTTTGTACAAATGATTCTCAACTCTCTTTTATTGATGACATCAGCAAGCTTGTAAGCACATTCAGACTTTAAGTTTGCGTATTTTGTTGAGTTGATTGCTACAGCTCCGTTGTGAAACTCTTTGATACCCTCGATATAGCTTTCGAGAAAAGAACCTAACCCGTCACTATCTGCAACCGTTTTACTTCGCCCAACTCCATCGGCTGCCATCAATGCTTTCAAATCCGTTTCAATCATCTTTCCCGGACTGTAAGGTTTGTCAATGGCAACCCTTACAACTAAACCTCTCCAAGAACCAGCGACAAAGCGGTCACGTCCTTTCATTGCTAAGTCAGCGCTGATACTTCTATCACTCCCGGCTTTTACGTGTTCGTTAGTGAAGCAATCACATATAGCATCGTAATCAACTAATAGTGTTGGGTCATCGTCAAACTCCCAGTTTCCAAAGAGTAAGCGTTCTTTTTGATTCTTTGAAAGCGTTCTTTCAAGATTGAGCAAATAGCCTTCAGGGAGTTGTTTATTATCTTGTGGAAGAGCCTGAACAAATCGTTTCCAACTTTCAAGCGTTCCATCCTTGTGCTTTTTGTAATAATCCGAGTAAAGAAAATTCTTTGCCGGATTGCAAGTGATCAGCAACTTTGGAGCTAAATTGTAAATGTCATTCTTCCACCTTCCTATACTAGCCTGTAGATTACTTTTTGCTTCAACATTGAACTCTCCACCCTCTTCAATCATTCCGCGTGTCATTTGCATTGAACCAAAACGCTGATACATTGGGTCAGTTGGTTTATATGCAGCATCCAAAAGGTAAACACGGCTTTTATTATAAAGCTGAAAGTAGTTGTCATTGCCCTGGTACCTGAAATATTTCTGTGTCAACCCCCAATCAGCAAATACTTCGTGGATAGATGGAATTGTGTACTTTCTTAAATCGATCAGCTGTTTACGTGAAATGAAATAAAAGGTTTCCGGATAAGTAAGAGCATCACTGAATATCAAAGAGCAACCTAAATATGTTTTACCTGAACCTTTTGAGCCGCCATAAGCAATGTCTGTTACAGAATCATCAGTCCACAACTTGCAAACTTCCTTTTGCTTTTCGTTTCCGTGTGTGTCGAATGTGATTTCCATTATATTACTTTCATCCCTGTTATCTGCTCAAGTACAATACTTCCCGACATTTCCACTTTAGTAGGAGCTCCAATGCCAAGTAATTTGCAACGCTGTTCAATACACCACTGAATTCCGGCTAAGTATCGAGGGTCGCCCATGTTTACCATCTCAGTGTCATTGAACTCAGTTGTTTCTTCAATTGGTTTTTTCACCAACCTTGAATTGGTATTGACAACTGTCTTCTTTTTAATCGATTTCTTTTTGCGATCCGCTTTTGATTTTTCCCACACATTCCAGTATTCCAATTCAAGGACATTGATTTTTTCTAATTCAATGGTCAAATGATACTGAATCAAATCATTTCTTTGAGTTTGGAAAGCTTCAAGTATAGCTTTGACATCATTTCTAACTGTTTCATAAGAAACCGAACGCCCTGTTATCTCAGAACATCGTTTAGCTATTTCTCTGAATGAGAAGCCTTTCAGATAAAGCGGAGTGATGACATTCCTGTCTTCATCAACTTCTGTTTTTTTTCGTGGATTTCCCATTTTGTCAATCTCTATAGTGTCAAGCGATATGCTTCGATGATTTGTTTGTTAAAGTCCCAGTGTTTACCGTTTGGGAGAGGTAAAGAGAATTCATGGTTAAGCGCCCAGATTGTTTCATCAATCGTGTTAGGTTTCTCATTAATTGCTTTAACCTGAAAGCTAGATTTCTGCAACTCCTTACTCATTGGCTGTCCACCGTCAAAGATTTGATACTTTGTTCCTATGTAAAAGTTGTTCAGGAGTTGAATGTCTTCGAGTGTGTGGTATTTCTGAAAGTACCATTCACCATAGCGGAATGTTCCTGTGAATCCATTCTTATCAACGAAAAGACCGGTTCCACGGTGATCACTTGAATTCTTTCTATCTGCTGTCTTTTCTTTGAATTGCAGTGGAATTCCGGAATAGAAAATTATTCCACCTTGTTTGCATAAAGCAGAAAGGCAAATCAGAACAGCCTTTTCATCTTCTTTGCTGTTTACTGAGTTGAGAACTGAGTCGCATATCACGACATCATATTGACCTTTTGTTTTCAAATGGTTTTCAATCTGTCTGAAATCTCTGCGGATTTGGTCCACCCAAATAGAATCTTTCCCAGGTTTGCGGTGAAAGAATTCAATTGCATGAATGTTATACCCTTTTGCGTTCAGCATTTTTGCATAGTCTTTTTGCCCAGCACCGAAATCAAGTATTGACATTTCCTTTGTGATGAATGGAAGTACCTGTGTTTGGTATAGCGTTGACTTTGTTCCATGGCTATCTTCACCCGCTGCGTTCTTTCTTAATCTGAACTTCTGGGCCAGGGACTGAATGTAAGTTTTCTTTTCAATGTGAGTGTATTCAAATTCTCCATACTCTCTTCCGAAATAATAAGCTACTTTCTTTGTCAACTCTTGAGGAACTGCATAAACGAGCAGGTCAAGTCCGAGAAGTTTCACCGCTTTTGCATATACTGAAGAAACAAATATATTTCCACTCAAGTCACAGATAGCATTTGCGAACTGGCCATAACGAAGTATCATTTTTGAAAGCTCATTGACAAAGTGATTCTTTTCTCCGGACTCAATGATTTCAATATCTGAGTTGCAAATCACATTGAATCCCTCTTTCAGTTCTGAATTTACTTTGAGTATTGGAGCGCGCTCGTTTATCTCGCACTCACAGAAGTTGTGAAGTTGATTGAATCGTACTTCGTCTGAAGAATTTACGCCTGTCAGAACGAATGCCGGCATTGTTTCAGCCCCCATGGATGCACTTGCTTTTGAACGTTGGTGACCTGCAAGAATCTTGTTATCTTCCGATCGGATAATGATTGGCTTGATAACTCCAAGTGTACGAATACTATCTTGAAGTTCCGCCAATGCTTCAGGGGAAAGATACCGGGGGTTATAGTCCGCCGGGTTTAATTTTGAGATTTGGATTTGTTCAACGTTTAGCATGATAGTAAAGATTGAACGAACCCTAATAGAGTTCCATTGAGTGAGAAATAAGAATCTGCTTTTGCATTGAGTCCTGCCAGTTCGATATCGGAAAGAGGAATTTTGTAACCACCGAATTTCATGTAATCAATTCCGGTTGTTGGTTCAAATTCTACATTGGCCAGATTTAATTCTTCTTGATCCGGAAAGAGGTTTTCGAAATCTGAGGTATTTAATCCGAATTCCTCCAGTTCTTGTTTAGTCCAAAGGGCTTGAAAAACTTTTTCATCCCAATCACCGCCATCGTTATTGGCAGCAATACAGGCTTCACGGAATTCTTCTGTTGTGAATTCAACTTCGCGATATAAATACTTGTTTCCGTTCCACTCAATGAAACCCAGTGCAACTGTCTTATCAGGTAGGGGAGTGGTGAAAGAATCAATGTAGGTTATACTTGAACCGTCAAAGATTGTGGAGCGTTGGTTTCCTCCAACATAGGCTTTGTTATTTCGGCAATAAACTACACCACCCAAGTCTCCAAACTTCGCTAAATGGTTGGTAAGTTGCTCTTTCTGAGAACCGCTTATCTTTCTGGGGTTATCTTTGAACTGGAGTGAATTGCTTATTTGATTTTGTGCTTGATTCATACTGTTGAATTTTTGCACAAATTTCGGTTACTTCTGTTTGAAAATCAGGGTAAATTTTTAGAAAAAGTGTTACATTCTGCTCAAAGTAACAAATTCTTTGTTGCGGTATTCCTAATGTTTCGGCCAGTTCTTTCTTATATCCACGGGGTAATTTGGTTTTATTTATGGTTATAAGCAATACGCCAACGAATAAAGCTTTGAATTTTGAAGCTTCGCGATTGTATGGCCGCTCGATCACTTGACTAACTTTCAGTTCCTGGACTACACAAAAATTAATGAATAGCAACTCAACATCAATCTCCATTGATACTTGTGATTTATACTGCTCGAACAGTTCCGGATTAGATTGCTCGAGCAGCTTTGCGATTGATATGTATTGTTGATTAGTCATTTTCTTACTCGTGTTGTATCATAAAGTCCTTTCATATTTTCAAATTCCCAAAGTGATAGTTTCCCTTTGATATTCAACCAAGGGTTTGCAAATTGAATGGGATTAGCAAGAACCCAATTATAAACCGGAACTTCAACCATTTTCTTTTCACCTGCAATTTTTCTTTGTACAATTGCTTTATGTTCAGCCCAAACACTTGAATGATTCAAAACACAATCAACTATTTCTACTGATCCGATGATTGCACCGTTTATCAAGTTATCTTGAATTGGCATTTTATGTGGAAGTTTTAAAATTAAGTGCTCTTGTTGAGAGTAGGTTAATAGTCCTTTAACTTCACATTGTTTTCCACTTGCATGAATAAAAACTCTCCCACGATAGTTTGTTGGCCATGTTCTATTTTCAATGTCTTTTACTCCGGAGCATATAAGCCATGCCCATGGCTGTTTTACTGATAGTGTTTTCATCTTCCTTGAAATTTACGTTTTTCAAATTCTTTGTAAACCTGTTCAACATTCTCAACCCTAGTTTCATTCTTCGTTGAAGCATGCTGCATATAACTGAATTCTTCAGCAGAGTTAAGTCTGTGGTTTGAATAGGTTTCAAGCCATCCCAATACAGTTGGACCATCGATTCGATAGATAACTCCGAACCTGCCTACTTTTGCAAACTTGAAGCATAACTTCAAATCATCAATCTTTAGCCAATAGTAAATTTCGATAATGTCATCCGCTAAATCAGCTACTTGAAATTCATCCATGTTCTGACCTGTGTTGTACTGATTGGCTAAATCAACGAGAATGACTACCAAGATAGCCCTTGCTTTTGTTACTCCAAATTCTTTCTTACAGCTGGCAATGGATGGTAAAGTCGAGCTGAACACATCCTCGCATCGTGCAGGGCTAAGAGTTTTGAAGTATTGCTTCGGCCATGTCGCCAAGACCTCTAAGCTTTTCTCTTTTGTCTTCGGGAGAAGTTCTTCGGGTATTCTGTTTGTTTTCTGTATTTCCAAAACTTGTGACGGATTGTATATTGCTATTTCCATTTTTATAAACTTTGTTTAGTGAGATTGCATTTCCGAAAGTTGATTTCCAATTTATATCTGATATTTTACTTTGCTTTTTCTTTTTCCAGCCAGTGGTGGTTGCCCAATAATTCACGCACGCTTTTTCGATTGATTTGAGAATGTCTACGTTTTGGTAGAATGATTCCTGTTGTTTTATCCAATCAGCATCGTTTTGAATTTCCTTGTAAGCATTTCTCAACTCTTCAACATAAACATCGAAATCATTTTTCCAATTTTTTTCACTCTCAATTTTCTCGTCAGAGAGATTGTTTATTGGTTTTAAAGGTTTACTTGTTATATTGTTTTCTTGTTTATCTATACCTACAATGCCGTGGACTTGCTTTTGACTGTGCTTTTGACTATGCCCCAGACTTGCTTTGGACAATGCTTTAGTACTTGCTTTGGTATTTTTTACCAAGGCAATTATATTTGCAGAGTATTGATTTTTGCTTTTTTGAATTACGGAAACAAACCCCCATTCAACTAAATCAGTAAAAGCTTTCGAGTACGTTTTATAGTTCTTAATTCCGATTGCTTCCATTGCCATCTGCATAGGCAGACCAAATTTTTCTTTCCAACCCAAACGATTACAATGGTCAATACAGAAGAAATACAACGCGGTATGATTAGGGTTAACAAGTTCTGTATTTTCATAACAGAAGTCAAACCAATCCCGACTTAGATCGTATCCATTCAATTCCTCTTTTACTTTCATAATTATAAAATCTTAATATAGTAATCATTAAGGGTATCACCAATTTTGATAATTTTCTGATTACAAAGTGTTTCCAATAGTTCAAAAGCATACGTGTACGATATGCCCATTTGTTGAGCCACTTCTTTGCGTAGCGAGTGGTGTGGCTCTATGTGCCTATCTATTTTATCAGCTTCTATCTGGTTGATTATTTCGATTACTGTCATAAATTATCTATTAGTTTTGAAATGTAATTGTAGTGCTTATTTGCTAGATCAATCCTTTTGACGAATACATGAATTATTACATAAAATATCAAAAGTGCCATAAACACAAGGATATTCAGAACTATCCAAATAACCTTGAATCTGTGAATTGCTGTCATGACTGTTTTTCTTTGAAGTAACCATTCTTTCCGTCTGTTCGATTCTTAGGAATACAGATACCAAATTCAATACAAAACTTGATACTTCGATGACTGAATGCACAAGTATCATTACAACAATTGAAATGTTCTGCATCTACAAACTCATAGGTGGTTGCAAACTCTTTTACCTCTTTTTGGTCTTCACTTATTATTAGATTTTCCATTATTACTTTATTTTGTTTGATATGATTTCTATCGACTTTGAGCCTTTCGGCTCTCAGTCCCGGATCAGTTCCGGTGGACTACAACTATAAGCCTGTTGTCTGCTCCGTTCACTTTCAAATTAAAGGCACATTTTCAAAGGAACTGGAAAGGAAAATTAAACCTATGGATTATTCGTTTACGACTTCGTATTCCGTTGAATCAATTCCGAAAGTTGTAAGTTGCTCTACTAACTGAATTAGTAGTTGGTCATGCTCCTGTTCATCCTCTTCCTCAATAATCCATATGTTTGGATAATCGTTTGTTACTCTTTCTTCCATGTTCCGATTGTCGGTAATTGCATCATAGGCTTTCATTGCCATTCTTAAACTTACTTCGATTGTTGTTTTCATTTTGTTGTTATTTTTAAAAGTATAGTTTAAAGATACATACTGAGCTATTTACCTGCAAGTTAGCTAACAAAAATTACCGTGTGCCTAACAAACTTTACCGCTTAGAAAGTAATTGTCAACAACTGCCATAAACTGATTCAGGTTCCAGCATACAGCACATTGATAACCTTCGTTTTTTAGCTTCTCCATTACTGTAATCTGATTGTCTGAAGCTTTATTCTTTCCGGCTTTCATTTCAATGTAAAGACCATGGAAGCCTTGTTTTGCAATTGGAATATGTAAGTCAGGAACTCCGCTTAAAACTCCCTCAGCTTTGAGCTTTGCAGCTACAATCTTGTTTCTTTGGCCACCATTAGGAATGGCATAGATTAAATACTTTGGGTATTTCAATCTGAACCAATTAATGCAGCATTTTTGAATTTCATGTTCTGATACTTTGGGCTCGAATTCTTTCACTGTTATTCGTTTCTTTTTTGTTGGTATTGAAATCATGCTGTTTGTTTTTGTTTTGTTAGTTGCTTAATCTTTCTGATATTTTTATTCATTAGTTGAATAATGCGATCGTGATGTTCGGAGCTTTGATTGTGCTTTCCCCGGCATTGAAGTATTTTGAAATCATTGAGTGAAAGTTCAATTGTTTCAATCGGTTCATTTTCAATTCTTGCACTCAAACATAATGTGTTAGGCTTGCTGAAATAGTTATTGGTAAATACGCAATGGTGAAGCTTGTCGCCCTCTTCAACATATTCCTGAACACTTTCAAGTACTTTGATTAATATCAATCCATCAGAGAAGCTAAGACCCATAAATTTTTCTTTGAGTACTTTGAAAGCAGCTTCATTCTCAATTGCCCTGGCTTTTCTTCGCTCTTCATCTTCTTTTTTCTGAATGGCTCGCTTTTTATTCATCAGCCTGTCGTGTGATTTCTTCAAATCCTTCGGGCAAACGTAATGAGCGTTTCTCAAGTCCTTGTGGAAGTATGAAAGTAAATCCAAATAATCAAACCACATTTTAGAATCACTGACATAGTACTTGTTTCGCATACATATTTTTATCGATGGCCATCGAAAGTTTATTGGCTCATGTCCTTTGATTTCTCCATATAAAAGTCCGTATTGCTTTGCCTTTAAAAGTGTCTCTGCCCTTTGATTTTTAGGAATCGATTTAATGGCTTCCAACATGGACAATTCTTTCAATGTATGGTCTATTCCAATCTTTTTAAATTCCGGCTTTATCTCTGAATCAGGATGGAGTTTTTCAGGATATACATCGTATTTATCATATGATGATGAATAATAATACCGATTATACTCTTTCCTTATTTCCATATCTCCATTCCATGAATCACAATAGCCGTTCACAGTATGATTTCGAGCAACGACTTCATGTTTTTTTTCGTTCAGATACCAGTGCTGAAGTATTTCCATTACAAAGTATCTTGTTTGCTTTCCAGCCTTGTGATAAGAATAGATTTCAAAATTTCGTATCACTTGAAAGTCATCAACCACTTTACACATAGCGACAAATATGTGTTGTTTCATTGTTGATTTTCGGCTTTCTTCAATCACTAACTTTTGCTGGCAATGTGGACATTTTGCCCGTTTCCGTTTTACTAATTCAGGAGAAAACTTTTCTCCACAATCCATGCAAATCACTCTACTTTTGGTTGCATAACCAATATGTTTCAGTACAGAAACCTTTGCCCAATCCAACATCTTATTTTCAATGTTCGGCAAATAGTAGGAGAGCTCCAGTACTTGATGTTGTAGTTTCGTTTTTGGCTTCATAAGCAATCATCAAATAAAGAGGGTGCTTGTACTTGTTGTTTCACTTTTTTGGGAGCTGGCGCTTTAGTTTGCATCCGTTCCGTTTCTTTGGCAATGACCGTTTCAATAGCCTTTTCCTTGGCTTGTTTGAGTTCGTCAGCGGAGAGTTCCACCGTATGATTAACTACTACCTTTGTATTTTTTAGATTACCACTAACTTTAATATCAGCTTCGTCGTAGTAGTGTACTGCCATTCCAAAGATTTCATCGTCTGCAAAGCCATTACATCCTGAAGCTTGTACTGTTGAAAGTATATAAGTACAGCAGTCGTCTATATTCTTTTCAGGATTCTGAAATTTTTCTGCAAAAAGGATATCGGTTTTTGCCCGATCCTCAAGGTATGATTTGATTGTTTCTTTAAAAGCATCTGTTGATTTCATAATTTGTTGTTTTTATGTGGGCAATCCTGTCTGAACTGCCCACTGATTAAATTTATTGATATGCTTCTGAAAATTCTTTCGGAATGAAAACCCCAACCGGTATTGGAGCTGCTTTTTCAATCGAAGTATGATAGGTTTGCTCAGTGTATTCGTGGTCGCGTTCTTTTGCATCCTGAGCCCTTTTCTTTTCCTTTTTGATAAGGTAATAATTGATAAGCATCATCGCCCTGTCAACGTTTATAGTTTGCACTACGGCTGAGTAAGTATGCGTTTGTGTTCCGTCAATCTCCACATTGAAATCAATCTGGTAGAACTTTTTCTGATTTTCGTATTCTTCCTCGTCGATTTCTTCAGCTTCTTTTACCGGCTCATTATTTTCGTCAAGAACTAGGGTTTTCAGATTATCAATCAGGATAATGTTTGTATCAAATGTTTTGACCAATTGGACCACAAAAGGAGAAGTGTAATTGAGTTCCACCCAATCTTTGAGAACCATTAGCGCTTTTTCAACGGTTACGGAATAGAAAAGGAATTTCGCCTTTTTACCGTCTGATAATTCAATCTGAGCAATGAAAGGATGTAGATGTGTGTGCTCAAGCTCGTAAGACATACGGCGTTGATTACTTACCTCAACCTCAGTAATGTCACCTGCTTGTAGGTGGAAATTAATTTGTGCCAAAATATCCTGACTGATTAATATTCCGCGGTCAAATAAAACTTCGTTTCGTTCAATGGTTACTGTTTCGCCAGTATCACTATCCAAAAAGTCTTCTTTCCATGTTTTTAATACTCTGCCAACGATAAATTTGTTGAGCATTCTTTGAGGTTCAGATGTTTTGTACCTGATTTCATTCAATTTGTTTTCGTACATAATTTGTTGTTTTGTGCCTTTTGGGCGGGTTAATTATTAAATAATATGTTAGTAAGTTGTTTTCCTTTGTTTTCGACCTGCCAAAGTCCGGCTTTTGGTTCTGTGAGCTTCAGGTCTTCCACCTTTCCAAATCGATCAATGTTTCCACACAAATCAATTATCCATCCTGATTCCTTATTTGGATGTGGACGAATGGCACGACCAACAATTTGATAGTAAAGTGCTAGTGACATTGTAGGTCTAGCCATGACAATTGTATCAAGTTCAGGATAATCGAATCCAGTTGTCAGAACTCCCACGTTTGCCACTACCGGTATAAGTCCGGCTTTGAAATCAGAGAGTATTTGTTCACGTTCTTTTTTGGAAGTATCACCCGAAACAATTACGCAACCATCAATGTATTTTGTCAGGCGTTCCGCTTCTTCCAGGAAGCGGGTAAATACAAGTATTCCTTTTCGTTTTCCGCCCTGTTTGGGGTTCATTAATCGGTTGACAATTTCAATCAGGTATGAATAGAAATCAATGCGTTTGTATTCGGCTTGGATTGACTTATCAGAAAAGTCAGCTCCTGTTGAGTTGGTGAATAGGTTTGCCTCGTTCCATGCAACCGGCTTCATGCTGTAGTAATTCAGTTTTGAAAGAAAACCCATATCGAGCAGGGTTGAAATCTGAACATTGTAAATCAAGTCTGAAAATACACGTGGTCTGGTCCTTGTAATGAATTTCAGCATTGAACCAAAAGAAGAAGAGCTCAAGCGGTAAGGAGTAGCTGTAAGTCCAAGTATTTTGCAGTTGAGCACTTCAAAGAATGTTTTGTACATCCCCTCTTTGGGATTGACTAAATGGCATTCGTCAACAATAATGTTTTTGAAGTGGCTGAATAGTTCCGGATTATTGCGTACACTTCCAATGGTTGCAAATGTGATACGGCTGATATGTTTTGAGTTGAAAGAAGCTGAATAGACTGAACAGTCAAGAATGCCATAACTGCAAAGCTTATGAAAGTTCTGTTCCAGTATTTCTTTTGATGGCTGAAATACTAGCGTATGGCCATCGAGTCTATTTGCAATGTCAGCAATGACAAGCGACTTTCCCGATCCAGTTGGAAGTACAATGATAGAATTTTTGTTAGTCTTCGAGTTGAAGAAATTCACGGCTCTATCAGATGCTTGTTGCTGGTATTCTCTTAATTTAAACATACTCTTTTTGTTTTCTTTGTTTAAGACTTTCCATACTTGGGAAATCAATAACTACTCCTCTTTCGGCAAAATGTTTCCCTAAAATTTCAAATATCAACCCAATGTCATTATGGGTTAATTGTGTTGTGCTTGACTTTTTGAGCAATGCATCCTGAAGGGGTTTCCAAAGGAACTGTTTCACTATCTCAGGCGTGTAAGTAGTTTCTATCTCCATCCCTTTAATGCCTCTGAAAGTGAACTCTAATCCAAGCCTGTTGAGTTCATAAGCAATGTTCTGGAATAATACGTGAAGTGCTCTGTTTTCCTGACTACTTCGTTTCTTTGGTAGATTATCAATAACTGCTTTTGTTATCGATTTTGATAGTCCTATTTTTAAGCAAGTCGACTCAATTTCTTCAGGTTTATAAGTCATTGTTTCTTTCAGATTTTATTGATTCAATTGTCTCTTTCATTATTATCTCCATAATCTTAAAAACTTTCATAGTTCCTGTTTCAGCGTGTATTGCTTCTAATAGTTGAACCATTTCGTCTAATTCTGCATCTGTGAGAACTGTTGTATTGGGAGCTGATTTTTTCATATATAAAGTGTATAATTAATTGTAGTGGAGTATACGGGCATCGAACCCGTGTATTTTCAGCAACCGGGATAACACTCCGGCGCCTATTGCTCTGTCCAGCTGAGCTAATACCCCTAACCATTTTACAGTCTTATTCCTGTGATTTCAAAAAATACTTCGTTGTCGAAATTTGGAAGTGACTTCACAATTTCTTTTTCTCTGTCTGAAAGAGTTTCCCAAAGGTTAGCCCACGCTTGTTTGTACTCGTAAACTTTTAAGCGACCACCGGTTACAAAAGCTTTTGGATATTCTTTCTTTTCATCTTCAGTCATTGAATCCCAATAAATCCACTCAGTGATTTGTAAAGCTCTTGTTATGTCGTAAGCCTGATGATTGTACCATTCATCCCATGTCATTCCAGATTCTTTGTTGAAGAATGGAACTGTGTCCTCTCGTTTTTTGGTACAAAAAACGCCACTGTTTCGGTAGCCACTGTTTAGGTCGCCACTGTTTCGGTAGCCACTGTTTAGGTCGCCACTGTTTAGGTCGCCACTGTTTCGGTAGCCACTGTTTCGGTCGCCACTGTTTCGGTCGCCACTGTTTCGGTAGCCACTGTTTAGGTCGCCACTGTTTCGGTCGCCACTGTTTAGGTCGCCACTGTTTCGGTCGCCACTGTTTAGGTCGCCACTGTTTCGGTCGCCACTGTTTCGGTCGCCACTGTTTCGGTAGCCACTGTTTCGGTAGCCACTGTTTAGGTCGCCACTGTTTCGGTAGCCACTGTTTCGGTCGCCACTGTTTAGGTCGCCACTGTTTCGGTAGCCACTGTTTAGGTCGCCACTGTTTCGGTAGCCACTGTTTCGGTCGCCACTGTTTCGGTCGCCACTGTTTCGGTAGCCACTGTTTAGGTCGCCACTGTTTCGGTAGCCACTGTTTAGGTCGCCACTGTTTCGGTCGCCACTGTTTCGGTAGCCACTGTTTCGGTCGCCACTGTTTCGGTCGCCACTGTTTCGGTCGCCACTGTTGAAAAATCCGGAATTTTCTTTTCCAACATTGAATAATTCTGGGCGTTCATACTGTTTGCTTAATTCAATTGTTAGAATGTCATTGTTCTTAGCAAAATTGAGATTGTCTTTGAGTACTTCGATTAATTCATCGATAGTAGTTGCTTCTGCAGCTCTTTGATACTGACCTTTGCAAGCTCCAGCCTTTTTGGCTCTTTTGAGGATTTCCTCTTTTAATTCTTCGAAATTCATAATTTGTTGTATTTAAAGTTGATTGAAAATTTTCTTATCTGTGATTAAATCTTTGTTGAGTTCGATAAACTCGATTAGCTTTTCGCAATGCTCAACTAGGCGTTTGTTGTCACGCTCAGGAACGTAGGCGTAGTGCTCAGTGAATGTTGAATAACTTCTTGCAGCAATTACAGCTACGTTATATTCGAAGTCGCTCACATCGTTTCCCTGTTGATTCAAGCAATACGGATAAACTATGTGTTGCCAGTTACGTTTGAATTTTCCTGCTGAGTACTTGCTTGAAGTCTTTATGTCGCAAACTTTGAATGGCATTAATTCATCGATGTATCCGTAGAGAAGTACAGTTCCAAAGCGTGTTTCAATTGGAGATTCACAATAAACCTGTGGGATTGCATCTTTGTAGTAGTTCGAAAATTCAAGGCAAAGAGCAATTGGAAAAATGAATTCACGTTCTCTGAAAAATACTTTGATAATGCCATTTTCTTTGTCGGAAGAGATATCCATTTTTTCGGATTTGCAGTTCAGAATTATGCAATCAATAACCTCGTTGAAAGCAGTTCCACGATCAGCAGCTTCACTATCAAAAGGAACTCGATTAATTGCATCAATCAGCGATTGTTTTTGCTTTTCCTCAAACTCATCTTCTGTGAATTCGGGTTCTTCTGAAAATCCCCAGAACTCTTGGTAAATATCAGAGCTGGATAAGTAGCTCTGATATTTATCTAAAAGGGTTGCATAAAAGCGGTAGTTAAGCGGCTTTTTCATAGCTCAATTTTTTCGAAGATGATTCCTTTTTGGTTCATAAATTCACCTAATTCAATTATCAAATCTCTGCTTGCAGTAACTTTGAAAGCTCTTGTCAAAGTTGTTGGTTCGGGTTGTTGAGTAGGTATTACAGGCGCGGTATATGCTACTGTTTTGGGCTGTTCAACAGGTGCAGGAGTCGGAATTGTTTCAGTTGATTGAACTTTTGCTTTGTTTGCTTTCAGCGTGTTAGCGTATTGAATTGCTTTGTTCAAATCAAGGTCATCCAAATAGATTGATTTCAAAAGTTCAGTATCCTGGCCAATAGCTTCAAGTGTCAATAAGTCATCATTGATTTTTGCTATTTTGGTGTCAATCTCTTTGAAAATGTCTTTTTCTTTTGAGCCTTTATTAAGCCACTTGTCATCGAATACTTTGTCAAGTGCAACCAATGTAAATGACTTACTATCCCAGTGCTTTTGAATAGTTGCCCGTTTAGCATCCTTTTCTTTTTGTTCGCTGGATTTTACAACTGTATCAATCTTTCCTGAACATTCACCGATTAATTTCACGGTTTCAGTAATAGTATTTTTCAGTTCGTCAAACGGTTTCAAAAATTCCTTTTCAAGTTCAATGCGTTTTGCATTCAAAACCTTTGAAGCATTATTCAGCATCGCTTTATCCTTTTTAGCTACATCGATATTGCTTTCGTTATAGTTGGATATGTCATATTTTGGCAAAGCGTTTTTTACTAAATCGCGAATCTGAATAGCATTTGTTGTAAGGCTTCCAAGTGTTTTTTTGCTTACTACCAATTCAAGGTCTTTTTCTTGAATTTCTACTGTTTTAATATCTGCAATCATACTAATGAATTTTGAAGTTGTACTTTTTCATATCCTTTTAGTTCTCTGTTGAACTTCAAACCGAGTGAGATAGCTTTATTATTTGCTAGGTTTGCAGCAATGGCCCTGGAGTTTGCAACGTGTTCAAATTTATCAATGCGGGAAACAAAATCATTTGCTGATAAATCATCCGTGATAAGTTCAATTTCGACTTTTAGCTCTTCCATTACAGTATTAAATTTAGCTGCAATTTCTACACGCTTTTGAAGATTTGCGATGTATGGTTCAATTACAGATGTCTGTAGGAATGTGTTTTGAAGTGCCGCTCCTGATTGATCAACTACTAATGGCAATTCCATTGTTGCAGGAAGATTACAAGTATTCTTGCCATCGTTGCGGTCTGTAGGGTCAAATGTAATTTTCCTCTTTCTTCCATCAGCCTCCAAGTAACCAACCAAATCCAATTCAGTTACTAAGTCATCGTAGGAACTACCTCCGAACATTGGCACGTAGCGAATATCATCACCATTTTTTTGAGTGTCGCGGTGAGCAATGAAAATCAAATGTTTGTTTTTCGTCATTACTGATTTCACAAACTGTCTGAACATTCCTTTGCGTTCGCCAAATCCCTGTAGTGTCAAAGCTCCGTTTGCTTTTCCCATTTTGGGGTTACGTCTGATAATATCCTCAGACATAAAGTCCAACATCTTAGCTCCAGTATCAATGATTAGCGTTTCAAATGCGCTTAAATCTTCATTGAGTACGTTTTCACAATCCATCCAACTTTCAACCTGTACGGTATCCATTTGGTGCCCGTAATTCACACGGTGAACTCCTTTGTCAAAATCCAATAATAATGGTTTTGGAGCACTCAAAGCGAGTGTTGTTTTTCCCATACCTGCCTGTCCGTAAATCAGGGCTTTAATTCTTGTTTGTACGCTTAGCTCGTACGGTTTTCTGATAAGTGTCATAATCTTTGTTGTTTTAAATTGTTGTTATTTTATTTTTACTATTGGCAATATCCGACCAATTGGCTGACTATTATTTTGAATTGAAATTTTGTTGATAGGCTCAAAGCCCGCCTGTATTTTTTTAGCTCCCTTTCGAGTGCAGTTTTTACCGTATCTCCTTTTTTCAGGATGACCTCTTGTTTTTGGTCTGGATAGGTTGTGCCCTTGTCCGTAATTGTGTACCTAACTTCGTGTAGCTCTTTCATAAATTTGCTATTTTGAATTATTGATTAAATCGTCCAGATCGTAGTTATCAGAATCTAACTGACGGTCTTTTATGAAATCATTTTTAGTTGCTCCCATAGATTACCATTTTTGAATGACTGAGATTGCACACTCTGCAATGAAGTAGGTAACTCCCACTATTGCCAGGATTAAACCTGCTCTTTCAAGTCGCTTGCTGTTGAAAAATGCACAGTAAAAATCAGTTAATTGTGTTTTCATGCTGTATGTTTTTTATACGTTTTAATTCGTCCATCTTTGTGTAAGTCCAGGCTCTCCATGTAAGCATCCAAATCTTTCTTTTCGTAGATTATCTTTGTGCCTTTTTTGCGGAATGGAAGTTGATTCAAGTCCCGGGCTTCTCGTAGTGTTTCAGTTGAAAAACTAGTGTAAACAACGGCTTCTTTTTCTGCAAACCACCTTTTGTTTGATATGTCAATAATCACTGTCATATTTCATAGTATTGTTCTGTTTTACCTTTTCTACCTGTTCGCGCTCTTCGTGCTCTCATGTCTGATCCGTTGAAATTAAATACTTCGAATGCGATTAATAGTAGCATTGCAATACTGGCTATTTGTCGTTTCATTGGGTTTAAATCCATTGAGATATTGAATTCGTGACAAAAGAACCATGCAGCTATTTCAGTAGCCTTATTCAGGTGGAGTTTATCTTTGATGTTGTGGATATGGTTTTGAACCGTTACCGTAGAGATATGCAAGAAATCAGCTATCTCTTTAGCTCCATTGCCCCAAGCTGTTAGCTTCATTACTTCGTTTTCTCTAGTTGTCAACATATTAAAGTCTCCCTGCAAGTTTTGAAGTCTGCTTTTCGATCTTGTCATTTCCGTTCTGCCTATCATTGACGTATGCGACAGTTGCAATCCAAGCCGTTTTTTCGGCTTCTGTCATCTCGTTAAGAGATGGTTTTCCGAGTGCGCTCCAAACTGTTACAGTTGATACGCCAGCACGTAGAGCAATGGCTTTTTTATCGCCTCGCTTCATCTGTGCAATGATTTGGTTTTTTTGTTCTGAGAAGTCCATTTTAGTTTAGTTTTGAATTTTTTATGTAGTAATTTTTTAATCTCTCTAATGCCATTTTGTGAATGGTTATTTTGTGATTATACCTGAATCGCTCTGATACAATTTCATCATGTGAGTAAAAAAGCCAGTTCTTTTCTTTTTTTAGGTTCTCCAACTGCTCGACTCTGTGAGCTTCTGAAATTATCATTTCAGAAATTGCAGTCATTTTGTCGAAATGTTTGATTACGTCTACTGTTTCCATAATTAATCTCCTTTATATTCTGATGCTCCAGCACCGTGATAAAAATTATACATTGCTTCAGCTGTTGGCTGGATATTGCAACCTTGATATTCTGGAAGTAAATCACGCTTAGCTTGTTCGGTTTTTTCATTGATATAATCTTTCATTTCTTTCCAGACTTTTTTTAGGTTGAAAGCAAATGAACCATATTGATTTCTTGTCAAATACCAAGCTCTTTTCATTAATCTACTTTTATCAATAGTCGTTTCCATATCTGAATTTTTAAAAATTTCAAAATGATTATTTTTAATCATTGTAAGTTTGTATATTTGCCGTTTACTTTGCAATGTCTTAATGTTTCGTTATCGCTTTGTAAATACAGTGCAAATATAAAGACTTTCCTTTATATAAATTGCATAAGTCTTTATATTATCTTCTATTTTAATAATTATTAACTCACAACCCTTTATTTATGTCCGGTGAAGAAGTTCGAAAAATCCTCTTAGAAAGTGGTTTTAAACTAAAGTCAATTGCAGAAACGCTGAATATCAGCCCTCAAACACTTGATGGAAGATTGAGGGCAAAAGAGATGAAGATTGAAACACTAAAGGAAATTTGTGTGTCAATAAATAAAACTCTTGATTTTTTTCTGGGTGATTTTGTAGAGGTAGGAGCAAAAGCAATAACCAATCTTGAGTTTCTGCAAATACCTTTTGTTCCTGTTCATGCTCAAGCTGGATATGGCAGGGGATATGGAGATCAGGAATATATTGAAAGTCTTCCAACAATACCGGTCATTGTAGATAAGAATTATAGAGGTAAGTATAGGGTATTTGAAACTGAAGGGGATAGTATGGATGATGGTTCCAGGAACGCCTTATATAGTGGAGATAAAATATTAGGGCGTGAGGTAAAACGGGAACTGTGGAGAAGTAAGCTTCACATTAAAGATTGGTTTTTCGTGATTTGTATGAAAAACGATGGTATTAGTGTGAAACAAATCACCTCTCATAATGTAGAGGATGGAAAGATTATATGTCACTCACTCAATTATGATAAGATTTCTTATCCTGATTTTGAAGTGAATTTGGATGATGTAGCTGAACTATATAACGTCATTAAAATTGTAGACCGCAATACAAGAATATGATAATCGGTGCATTCATTTTCATGGCTCCACTGCTGTTGATTTATGTTTTACATAAGTTTGCAAGGCTTCGCAATAAGATGGCTATAGTCAAAGCTAATTCAGTCCCTAAGATTGAGTTTGATAAGATGAAAGAGGAGAGAGATATGTTTATGAATGACTATATAAAAGAACTTGATAAACGAGATGAGAAGATTACAAAATCCGAACTAAATGTAAAATTCAATCCGGCTGAACTTTCTTATCAGGAACTTGAAGCATGTACTAATTATTTTGTCGAACATCAACACGAATTAAAATTACAACCCAAATGAGAAATATAATCCTATTACTGCTTTTCCCGGTTTTTCTATCTGCTCAGTCAGTAGTTTTAAAAGATAGTTTCCCGACTTATCAGGGAGTGATCAATTTTGACAACAAGTCAATAGCTGAAATTCATACGCTACTAATGAAAACCAATACAATCATTCTTTCTTCACTGCGACTTGATGAAAAAGATAAAATAATGGTTACTGCAGATAAAAACTATAGCTATACTCAAAAAGTGGCTAATACGTCAATAAATGTAGGTGGAGTGATTAATTATATTCTTACTCTAGACATAAAAGATGGGAAATTTAGGTATTCAATAGAAATAACTGATGTTCGGGCCGGATTAGTTTCCATGTTTGGCTTATTGAAAGAAAAGCCGAAAGATATTGTTTCAGCTCCTATAATGGTTGAGGTTATAAAGTTTAAGAATGGATTGATTGAGAGCCTTGGAAGTGTTCCTAAAGATAATTGGTGATGATAATTACATCCTGCTCAAATAAATATACTGATGCTACTTATTGCTGGATAAGCGATGATTGTCACGGATGGGGATGTAAGTATTTGCTGGGAATCGGATTTGAAAATTCATGCTATCAGTTTATTCATTGGTACTCTTTCGGCCAGTTTAGCAATAATCATACTAAATGGATTGTCGACAAGAAACTGATCCGGGATAAACTTGTTCAAGAGTCAGAGTTGTTGAAGTTATCAAAATGTCCTCATTTTAATTTTCAAGCTGTTCAGGACAAAATAAACTCTTTACCTGATGAAATACTTATCGATGGGGAGAACTGGACCATAATGGAATCTAAAGGAATTATCACCGGCATCGCTCCATTTGCAGAATTAAATCTCGACAAAGAAATTGATGTGAATTGGGATGATATGTGGAGAGAAATCAAGTGAAAACTGCAAATAAAATGCAATTGAATTTTTGTACTGCTCCAATATGCTTTAATATAGCTGTTTACAAGCATTTAAAATTGGTCTGGGGGACCAGTGGTCGCAAGTTCGAATCTTGTCATCCCGACTGCTATTAATCAAAGGTTTACACTTCTGTGTAGGCCTTTTTTTGTTTGATTGTCAACCTTTTTGCTTGTGTTTTCATAAATTAAAAACGTTTTCATTCCCAATCTCAGATTTGAAAATTTTCATATTGAAGCAAATCCAAATATTATTGTGAAATGACATTGTGATAAATAAGTAGAAACTTTATATTGTGATGTCAATGGAATAATCAAATATGGACTTCTATTTTATCGTATCTTTGCATAAATATTCCAAAAACAAGCTTGATATGCTCTCATTACAAGAACGTTCGAAAATAATAACCCTGATTAAACAGGAAGTCATTCCGGCTATAGGTTGTACTGAGCCGGTTGCAGTAGCTTTAGCGGTAGCCAGGGCTAAAGAAGTATTGGGTGCAATCCCCGATAAAATTGAAGTTTCACTCAGTACCAATATGCTCAAAAATGCCATGGGTGTAGGTATACCGGGTACAGGTATGGTGGGCTTGCCTATTGCCATTGCGCTGGGTGCGCTTATTGGTAAATCGGAATATGGACTTGAAGTGCTAAAAGACCTGACTCCAGAAGCGTTGGAGCAAGGTAAGAAGATGATTGATGATAAGGTGATTACTGTTTATCTGAATCAGAAAATTACCGAGAAACTCTATATCGACGTGCTGGTTAGAAGAGGTGATGATACTGCGCAGGTCATTATTAGCCGTAATCATACGCGCTTCTCTCATATTCAGAAAAACGAAGAAGTAATTTTGCATCTGGATAATGAAACAGGAGGCGATATTTCAGCAGAAAAAAGTGTAAATTTGTCGTTCGATAAAGTATGTGATTTTGCATTGGAAAGTCCCGTTGAAGATTTGAAATTTATTTTAGATGCATCTGTAATGAACAGAGCTGCTTCCAACGAATCGATGAAAGGTCAATATGGACACAGTGTAGCTCAGACAGTGCGCAATGGAAGTCAGCAGAACGTGATGGGA
>Ga0302288_1000318_pt1 | contig 41223 bp, 60 predicted proteins | sample III_Fen_N1_1_FD_194549 | JGI IMG/M metagenome (GOLD analysis project Ga0302288, IMG submission 194549) | Peat permafrost microbial communities from Stordalen Mire near Abisko, Sweden - III_Fen_N1_1 | ecosystem: Environmental > Terrestrial > Soil > Wetlands > Permafrost | place: Sweden: Abisko...
CTGTATAGAATATCAGATTCCGGTTCTGAAGGTCATGGGTTAGAATCCCATCGGGGTCACACTTGAAAATGCGCCATATAAGGCGTTTAAAGCCACTTTCGAAAGAGAGTGGCTTTTTTGTTTTGTGCAATTTCCGAAATAAATTTGTACATTTGCGGTGGATTGTTTTACAAAATCCGACACGAAACAATTAACCAAGTGCGACCATGACAACATTCAAAGGGATGATATTCCCACACCACAAACGAGATAACGGAACCATGCCGGCAAAGATTAGAATTACTCACCAACGGAAAACAAAGTATATCTCTACTCCTATTGTTTTTTACCCAGATCAATACACAAAATCATTCAAGCTAAAAAACTGCACTCCCAAGTTTCAACTCGATGACCTGGAGCGAAAGTACACAGAGAAGATTGCTTCTTTGAGCGTTAAGTCAATGTCAATTGATGATATCATTACGTTCGTTACGACTGAAAAAAAAGAGGGCAGCATTAATTTCATTGAATTTTGGGAGTCAGAACTTGAAAATATACACAACGAGGGAAGTCGCAGGAACTACAAAACAGCTCTCAATAATTTAAAGGCACACACTCAATACCTGACGACAGACGAAATAGATTATAATTTCTTAAAGAATTACTCAAAGTATATTATTGCAAACAACGGAGTTCGGGCAAACTCTCTTTATCTAGGAAGTTTTAGAGCTGTATTTCAGTCTGCAAAAGACAAATACAACGATGAAGAATTTGGGGTTATACGAATACCGAGAAGTCCATTTAGCAAATTCAAAGTTCCTAAACAGAAAAAAGCAGACAACCGGGCTTTGAAAATTGAATCCGTAATTGAAATAAGTAAACTCCCCGACAAAAATCAAAGGTGGAACATGGCCAGAGATTTGTTTATGTTGTCATTCTATTGTATGGGAATGAATGCAGTTGACATGTATAAGTGCGAAAAGCCTAAGAATGGCAGGCTAGTGTATGAAAGGTCGAAAACAAAAGATAGGCGGGAGGATAAAGCCTTAATGATAGTAAATATTCAGCCTGAAGCTAGACCGATAATAGATAAGTACAAAGGAATAGAAAATGCTTTTGTATTTTACAAGCAATACGCCAATCACGAAGCATTGAATTACGCTTTAGGGAAAGGATTTAAGCAAATAGAAAAACACCTAAAAGATGAATTCGACAAGAAGATAGAGAAAAAAGAAATACCTGAAGACTCCGAGTTCGATTTTGAGGGACTGGAGTTCTATGCAGCACGTCACACGTGGGCTACGTTCGCTCAAAATAAATGCGGAATAGATAAGTATCTAATTCATGAGTGCTTGAACCATGTAATCAAGCAAATGAAAACCACAGATATTTACATAGAAAAAGACTGGGATAGGATAAATCAAGCCAACAGAGTTGTATTGGATAAATTCAAGGAGCTTGCTTTAAATACTTTGCTATAGATCAACAATGCTTAGTATTTTGTTTATGCTCCTATCAAATCTAAATTCCTTTGTTGATATAATATATGCACCAAAAGAATTTTTAGCTCTAAACGTATGTGTAATTTTCATTCCGACGAATTCAGGCTTATGTATTTCAATGAGCGTTGAAATTATATTTTGCTGCATTCTATATAGGCGTAAATCAACCTTCATTTTAGAATACTCCAGGGCTGGTTTGTATAATTCCTTTTCCAATGCCCTATCATGCAGCCTTCCAATTATTTCAGAAATAGTATCTGTAGTAATAGTATCTGTTACTGATAAATGTTTTTCCCAATCTCCAAGTCTAGAGCCTATTTCATTTAGTTCGCGTATGGCATCCAAAACTCTATCGTTTTCAAGCGGGTCAGAATAGAATTTCTCAATATTTGAGTAACTGACAGGTGCGTAGCTTTTAAAATCATTGAGCGTATTAAACAACTCCATTCTAATTAGTCTTTTAGCTCTACTCAATGGAGTTGTTTTTTGTTGAGAATATGTATTCGCAACAATAAACAAGCATATAATTATCAAAATTTTCCTCATAATCTGATACGTTTTTTTAAATAATTATTTCAACGACATACAAAGCATAACTCGATAAACTCCCAAAACGTCCGACTTAGGAACTTTGAAAGGGGCGTATCTTGATTGGTCAACATTTATCGATGTACAAAGCAGACAATCTGAATTTTCAGGACATTCATTTAGTATTTTTACTACTACTCCGTTGTTTGTGTCCAGCACATACACTTTCCCCCACTCAATAAAGCTATTCTCATTTATTCTTTTAATCAGCACCTGACTTCCATTTTGATACTCTGGAGACATACTATCCCCGGATACGGTTATGGCGAAATCAGCCCCTTTTATTGGCGAAATTATTCTTTCGGCATCACTCCCCTTTATTGATACAACAAAATCATTCAATGTACCGGCTTGAGCTGATATTGGTAGAAGTGGAACAGTATTTAAAGTAGCCTGGTCTCTCAGTTCTTGAATGTTTTGTTTGGCTTCATCTAATACACTGCTTGGCGCATTTAATGATTGAATCATTGAATCATGAATTATGTTTTCATTTGATTTTAGCATATTTCCCTCGCCTGTTAGTAGCCAGCCAGTGTTTAGGTCTGGATATGCTTGAGCTATACTTTTAATCTTTTCGGGCTGGATTGACACACGAATCGCATTAATATATCCAATTGTTAGCCCACATTCAATTTCAAATGATCTAACCGATTTCTTTTTTGTTTTGGCAAAAAGTGTAAGCCTTTCTTTTACTGTCATATATATAAATTAAAGTTAAATGTATAAAGAAAAGCATCATATTACTTTGAATGTATAAAACAATGCTTTATATTTGCACTTTGAATACACACATGAAATAAAAATACATACATACATAACAAATAAGATAGCAAATATACAATAATAATTTAAAAAAATGTAAGAATGGAAAATGTAATTATTGAAAATGTGCAAAACATTGAAAGAATGACAGTTACTCTTGAGACATTAAGAAGAAACGAGACAGTAAATGTCCCTAATCACCAGAGAGTTTCGGCTAATGGGACTATACAGAGATTGAAACAGTCAAGTACTAAGAAATTCAAATGTAATGTAATAGTGACTGGTATAGATGGTTATTTCACAATTAAAAGAGTACGATAATGGAATCAATGCAAGTGTTCAATTACAATAACACTCCGGTGACTTTCAAAAATGAAAATGGAGTTGTATTCATTTCGGCTACTGAAATGGCGAAACCTTTTGGTAGGAGGCCTATAGATTACCTTAAATTGCCCACAACCGTAAGCCTGCTTGATGCAATTGTGAGAAAATCTCACATATCAAACAGTCAGCTAGTTATAACAAAACAGGGAAGCTACGAAAATGGAGGTGGAACTTGGCTTCACGAGGATATTGCACTTGACTTTGCGCAATGGCTAAATATAGATTTCAAGCTATGGTGTAATGACAGAATAAAAGAACTCATGAAACACGGAGTAACCACAACTGAGCAAATGACAGAACAAATGCTTCAGAATCCAGACGTTATGATAAATGCGCTCATGGCGTTAAAGGTGGAGCGAGAAGAGAAACAGAGGTTGTTATCTCAAAATCAATTACAGCAGCGAGAACTTATGTCAATAGCTCCCAAGGCGCAATATTACGATGAAGTTTTACAAAGCTCCGAAACGTATGTTATTACGCGAATAGCGCAGGAGCTAGGTATTAGCGCAGTATCAATGAATAAGAAACTAGCTGAGATGCGGGTTCAGCGAAAAGTAGACGGACAATGGGTATTGTATGCTCAATACATTGGTAATGGCTACACTAAGCCACATACGACCACATTTACTAAATCAAATGGAGAAACCGGAACAAATACACAGACTGTTTGGACTGAGAAAGGAAGACAGTTTATTCATTCATTATTCAAATAGAAATGAACGAAAATACAATCAAAACGAAATAGGCTTGCATTTATATGTAAGTCTATTTTTTTTGAAAAAAACATACATTGATTATCAGATAGTTGTATTTTGAAATGCTAAATAACGTTAATTACATAAAGAAATGCATTATATTATTTTGCCAGTATGATGCAATGCATTATATTTGCAACGTATTAGAAACAACAACAAATATACAACAATAGTTTAAAAGTGCGACACAATGAAAAAAATTAATCTATCTCAAATTATGAAGCTCGCCTGGACTTTCTTCAAGACTACAGGACAAGACTTCTCTAAATGCCTATCACAGGCTTGGGCAAACTTCAAACTGGTTGCCAAAATGCAAACTACTATCGTCAAATTCTACTTTCAAAAAGTGGACGGTACAACAAGAGAAGCTTGGGGTACTCTTAAAGGACTAGACGAAAAAGTAAAGGGCGACAATCGCTCAAAAAATCCAACCGTTCAGGTGTATTTCGACACTGAAAAACAAGAGTTTCGTTGTTTCAAAAAATTAAATTTAATCGGATGAAGCCAACAGTAACTAGCAGCCTAAAATTTTCATTTGGCGTTTGCCTTGGAAATTTCAACGAATACTACTGCCCTATTTGCTCGAAGAAAGTAAATAGATCCTCTCTAAAAGAAAACGACTCAAAATGCTCTTGTGGGCAAAAAATAGACATAAAATGAAAACACTAACCTATTTTTTCGACAAGCTTTTCACAAGCCCGAAAGCAGACAGAGCCTCTCAAATAATCGTTGCAGTCATAGCAATTTACTTTATCGCTCAAATATCAATCGCAATAATTCAAAGATCATGACAGAAAGATATTTTATCCCATGCAACGGTTGCGACTGCAACAACTTATCAGACTGTACGAAATGCATTAATAACAAGCCAAAATGAAAGCACTAGAAATACTTAACAAGTTAGTCAAAGAAATGAAAAGCTCATACGCTTGTACCATGGACTTTGACCGCTGGACGCCAGTAAACTCTAATTTCGAGGTAATGCACGAAAGCATAGCTTACTGCATTGATTATTCAATCACCGGTAACAGACAAGTGAAATCGACCCTATCAGTAATGAAGCCCGACGTGGTTGACGGTCGTAAAATATGGTTTAAATGTGGCACAGACAAAGACTTTAGGCTCTTTATTGAAACTTCAATCAATCAACTGTTACCTATTCTGTTTGACGAATTTTTGAATAAAGAAATCGAAGAAGATAACGAGCGAGATGCAGCAATTAAGGACGAAATAGAAATGTGCGAAACTTATCAATCGCTTGAAAATTTCAGATAACAAAACTGGCATGAATTGATCCTCATGCCAGCAACAAAAAAAAATAGTTCTTTGACATTCTGAATACTTCTACCTGCTGGAAAGTAGAAGTTGAAATATAAAAACATACCTGAGGAGGTGCGAAAGTTAAGGTGCAATGCCCGAAACCTAATTTTATAAAAGCAAGCGTTTGCAGGGTAACGTGGATTTTTCCGAACTGATTGAAACAACAAGCTTGATATGTGCTTAGGTAAATGCCTTATAATATCCTACTGTTTTGCAACGTGATAGTGATTTAATGGTAGTTTGGGTGTAAGCCTATGGACGGCTTACATTCTCTAAAATTTAAAGTTATGGAAATCATTTTAGACAGTGTGAAGTTCAGACAATTCACACATGACATGCTCGACATTGGCAGGCTAGACCTCGCTATACAGTTGGGCTTAGTGAAAGACAAAATAAGTCAACGGCAAGCATATAAAAGATTTGGAGAAGCAAGAGTTGACACTTGGGAAAAACGAAAACTAATTGAGTCAACAAAGGAAAAAGGAAATACTTCTACCAGATATTATTCATTACAACAATTGACAATCTTAGATAAATCAGAAAATTATGAGCGATGAAATTTTTAACGGCACAGTAACAACAACTATGATTGCCGAAATGGAAGCTGGAGACGTTTTGAAAATCAATTCAAGTCTTCATGATATAGCTAGTACTCGAATGAGCGAGGTGAATAAAGCCTCTCGAATCATAAACAAAGCAGAGCCTAAAAGGTGGGCTATGTTTTCAAGAACGAAAGATTTGGGGTATATCTCCATTACAAGGATAAGATAATTATTAATTTTAAAAAAGTGTGAATTATGGAAACAAATTTAGCAAAACAAGACAGGTCAGTTCTAAATGTATTAGCAGTTGACTTAACAAAGAACTTGCCTGATTTATCAGCAGCAAGCGAAATGCCAATTGACCTTTGTGGTAACTATTGGACACCAGAGGAAACAAACGAGTCGAAAAGATTATTTTTCGTAGAGATTAAACCTCAGGCTGTTTTGAGCGCAAACGGAAATGGCGAAATCATCCAATTGGATTGTGCAACATTTTTGGAACAAAAAACTGACGGCACAGTTCAAACTGTAACGAACGGATCTCGTCGGTTGGTTGGCGTATTAGAGCAATACGTTGAGGCTGGTGCAATCAAACAGGGTACACCGCTTATGATTACCTACAACGGTAAGCGCAAAAACAAAACCAACAACTTTACGAGCGACAGTTGGTCAATTCGTCCTCTTTTAATTCAGATTTAAAATGTCTGATTTAATTAACCTTGATAACCTTGAAGTAGGCAAAGAGCTAAACCCTCTTTGCTTTGCTCAAGGCGATTACCCTGAAAAAGAGGTAATGATTGAGTTTATTGAACGAAACGACAATAAACCGGCTACCGAAATAGACCTAGAAGAGCTAAGCCAAAATGGCAAAGTTATTCAGGACGAAATGCAGGTTTATTTGAATACAAAGAAAATAGGCTCAAGCGGACTTAAAGAGGCTTTAAAAACTCCCCGGGCATTCTTCTATGATTGGGAAGACTCATTTGAACACGAAGATAAAGAGTGTTTTCAGCTTGGTACTTTCGCTCATATGGCTTTTCTTGAGCCTGCATTATTCGACTCGGTAAAAACAGCCCCAGAGGTAAATTTAGCAAGTAAAGATGGCGTTATAACTATGATAGAATTCTATCAAAATTTAAACGACGGACACTCAACTGGCATATCTCCTGACTGGAAAATGCAGGATTTGAAAGAAAGGCTTGCATACGAAAAAGATAGATGCAAGTACGAAATCATAAAAGAAGAGCATTTCCAAATCATTCAAGCCTTAAAAAGAAATTACTATTGGTACGGTGGTGGTATTATCCCAAAAATACTAAAAGGGGCTAAAGCTGAGACTTCATTTTATGGTGAAGACGAAAGTACTGGATTGCCGGTAAAAGTTCGCCCGGACTACTTCAATATTAAAGAGAACATAGGTGTTGATGCTGTAATTTCTTTCAAAACTACTCGCTGCGATAATCTCGACCATTTCTACTATCATGCTGCAAAACTCAAATATGAGCTTTCAGAGGGCATGTATCAAAAAGTAATGACAGATATAACAGGTCGCCAGTTCAATGTAACCATTATGATAATGCTTCAAACCGTCATACCATACGACGTGGCTGTGTTGTGGTGGGCACCTGAAGACTTGCAACTTGGAAAATACAAGTACGATTCAGCGATTCAAATCGTAAAAGATTGCTTTGATAAGAACTGGTTTCCTGGTTTCGATGCCCGTGCCGAACAAGGTGCATACGGCATAATTGACATGAAACTCCCACAATGGAGCGAAAAGGATATTCACCCTACAGAAATTGAATTTTAGGATATGGAAATACTAGTATTAGATATTGAAACTACTGGTTTTCTAAATCAGGGTGGTAAAATTGTTGAGGTCGGGATAGTTTCTCTCGACCTCAATACTGGACAAAAAAAGATATTGTTTAGCTCAGTCGTACATGAAAGACCTATCACTAAAAAGGAGGTTGAAGATAGCTGGATAGTTCATAATGGATATATGACAACTGAAGAAATTCAACAGTCTATTTGGCTTATAAATATATTGCCAGAAATACAAGCTATAATTGATATGCATCCAAATGGAGCAACGGCTTTTAATCGGTCATTTGACTTTGACTTTCTCGAAAGCAGAGGCTTGAAGTTTCCTAAAAAGTTACCCTGCCCAATGCTTCTATCAACTGACATTTGCAAGCTTCCAAATCGGAACGGATACTCAAGTTATAAATGGCCAAAGGTTGAAGAGGCTTGGAAACATTTCTTTCCTGAAATTGAATATGTAGAACTTCATAGAGGAGCTGATGATGCTTTTCATGAAGCGGATATTGTATATGAGCTTTATAAAATGGGTGTTTTTAAATTAGAATAATATGAAAGACTTCGACGCTAAATGTATGGCTCTATTGATAGAGGGAAGAGATCAAGACGGGAAATTTGCAGAAAAAAAAGACTGTGAATTATCGTTCTATCGTCGAGGTTATTTCTGTTACAAAAAGTACTTAAATACTATCTATTCTCAAGCTATCTTAGATCAACAACAAATAATTAGTGAATTGAAAGAGGTCAAAGGCAATTTGATTTTAGAAAGAAAACACAACGAAAGACTTAAAAACGAAATAGAAATTTTAAAGAAAAAGTAAAATGGAGAAAGATTATTTACCGTCAGATGCAAAGTTTGATGTCCCAGAGCAGTTAGGATTTCCAACTGTAATTTTTGAAGAGTTCACTAACATTGAAGACGTTCGGCAATGTGTAGCTTCTAAGTTAATCGCAATTCAAGAAAAGGACACTGTCGCAACAAGATTCCTTGACGAATATGAAAAGGAAATGATTCGAGATGAATATCAGGTTCTACTCGAAAGTAAAAAACCGAGATTAGAGTCTGAGTTAGATGCAATCATTGCAGAGGCAAAGAACAAAATAAAAGAGGCTAAAGCAAAGTATCAAGCTGTCAACACAGAGATTGACGACCTGGTTTCTCAGGTTCGTATTGGTACAAAGAAAATGGAGTTGAAATTTGGCGAAACTTTCCGTATCCCAGTAGGCGAAAACTACTTGTACTATTCTTGGATTAACGAACGATTCAAATTGTGCCACGTTCGCCAAATCCCACAATGGGAACGAAGTGACGTTTTCAATTCTTCCACCAAAAATGCAGACGTTTTCAAAGAACTCTACGGAGTTGAAATAAAGGAAATAAAACCTTTAGGTTCTGAGCATTTGGAAGAAGCAGAAGTTGAAGAAGTGGAGTAATAAATGAGCCGTGTTCAACATATTAAAGGTCGTCCGACTAAATATCGGGCGAGCCTTAAAAACAACGAATACTGGAAGCAAGTAAAGCGAGAAGTCAAGCTGCGAGACAAACACAAATGTGTAAAATGCGGTAAGGACTTCGATCTTGAAATTCACCACCTGCGATACTATGTAAACGGTCAAAGCATAGTAGGAAAGGAGCTTGACCATTTAGATTGTCTGATTTGTGTTTGCGAAACGTGTCATCAAAAAATACATAACAAATGAAAACAAAAAGAAAAGTCCTATTTCTAAGAGGAGACGGACCACCATTTAGCTCAGAAAAGCAACAACGAAATAAGCCGTGCGCTTGTGGTTCAGGTAAAAAGCAAAAAAAATGTTGCGGAACAGAAACCAAGTATTTTTTAAATAAAAAAACAAAATGAGCAACTTAGCAATTAAAATCAATCTTTCAAGGATGCCCGGAGTTATGTTTTCAAAACTTACCGGAAAGACAGGGCAAAAAAAAGACTGCGTAATTATACCAGTTGAAGACTGTCATTTATTCGTAGGTGAAAAAGGAGTATATCTTGACCTTTCGGCTTATGAGTTCAGAGAACAAAAATATGCTGATACCCACATGGTAAAGCAAAGCTTCTCAAAAGAACTTATCGAAGATATAAAAGCTGAAATTCAAACAAACAATCCAGAATTTACAGAGGCTGAAATTCAAAATATTCTAAACTCTCTTAATCCGATTATCGGAGGAATTAAGCCATTTGAAAAGAAAGCAATGCAAGCCGATGAAATTATTGATATGACAGGTTCAGACGACCTGCCATTTTAAAAATCCACCACTCAAATCTTATTATGTTCGGTCGCACTTACATAGTCTGGTTTAGTGGTAGTGAAACGGTGTAGTAGCTCAGATTGGTAGAGCAATTGAAATTAATGGCGCAAATTGGGTAAGTCGTCCCCAACCAACAGGTCGTCGGTTCAAATCCGATCTACATCTCACAATCAACCACAAGAGGATTGGCAGACAGGAACAGTTTGCAAGTGGTATTTATCCCCGGGCAATTCCGCTCGGGGTATTTTATTGCAAATATGGCAAAGAAAAAAGACGAAACAGAAAGGGTAATACCACACGTATGCTATTGTAAAAGCTGCAAAAACGGAGGTACTATTGAGGACTTTAAGGTATGGTGTAAGATAAAGAATATCTGGCAACACTCACCGACTAAATGCCCTAACTACTACGAAAAACAAGTAAACTAATTTATAAAATGGACTACAAAGAATTTATAGAGCGAAAAATAAAGTTTTCACCACTCAGCGGTTTTGAGGTTGAACGTGACGAAATCAATCCAATGTGTTTTGAGTTTCAGAAAGATTCAATCATTTGGGGTTTAAAGGGCGGAAAAAGGGCTTTGTTTAGCTCGTTTGGGCTAGGTAAAACATTCTGTCAGTTGGAAATGGCACGTTTGACTATCAAGAAAAAAGGCGGTTTGGCTTTGATTATTTGCCCTTTGGGGGTTAAACAAGAATTCACAGAAGACGGTAAGAAGTTGGACATTCATATTACCTACGTGAAGTCAAACGAGGATATTCTAAATTCCCCCACTCCAATAATGATAACCAACTATGAACGTGTTCGTGACGGTGGAATTGACGTGAACCAATTTACATTCGTAACACTCGATGAAGCTTCTGTTTTGCGCTCGTATGGCTCAAAAACTTATCAAGAGTTTCTTCCATTATTCGAAAGTGTTCCTTATCGGTTTGTCTGTACAGCCACTCCTTCTCCAAATAAATTCAAAGAGTTGATTCATTATGCCGGATTCTTAGGAATAATGGACACTGGACAGGCATTGACCAGGTTCTTTGCTCGCAACTCACAAAAAGCAAACGATCTTACTTTATATCCTCACAAAGAAGAGGAGTTCTGGTTTTGGATGTCTTCATGGGCTTTGTTCATTACTAATCCTTCTGACTTGGGATATTCGGATGACGGATACGATTTGCCCCCTTTGAATATAATTTATCACTGTGTAACGGTTGACCACTCACTGGCAATTGATGAATTGGACGGGCAAAAGAAAATGTTTCGTGATTCAGCAATGGGGTTAGCGGAGGCTTCGAGAGAAAAAAGACTCACTCTGAATGATCGTATTGATAAAATGCAAGAAATTATTCAAGGTGATAATGCGGATAAACATTGGTTGATATGGCACGACCTTGAAGATGAACGACGTGCGATTAAAAAAACAATACAAGAATGCGTCGAGGTTTACGGCTCACAGGATATTGAAACCAAAGAGAGTAATATCATTAAATTCTCAAATGGAGAAATCAAATATCTAGCCACAAAGCCACGTATCAGTGGTTCTGGGTGTAACTTTCAAAGATATTGCGCTGACATGGTATTCTTGGGAGTTGGGTATAAATTCAATGACTTTATACAGGCAATTCACCGCTGCTACAGGTTCTTGCAGACCAAAGAAGTAAACGTTCACATTATCTATGCCGAGAGCGAAGAGAGTATTCTTAAGGTTCTACTTGGTAAATGGGCGCAACACATTGAACTTGTAGAAAACATGACTAAAATAATTAAACAATTCGGACTCACTCAAAATGCAATGGAGTCACTAAAAAGAACAATAGGAATGGAACGATACGAAGTAAACGGGCAATTCTACACAGCAGTAAATAATGACTGTGTGGAAGAAACCAAAAGCATGGAAGAAAACAGTGTAGATTTGATTCACACGTCAATTCCTTTTGGTAATCAGTACGAATATTCACCCTCTTACAATGATTTCGGCCATAACGAAGATAATGACCAATTCTTTGAACAAATGGACTTCTTGGTACCTGAACTACTTCGGGTTTTAAAACCTGGTCGAGTAGCTGCCATTCATGTAAAAGATAGGATTTTATTTGGGAATGCAACCGGTTTGGGAATGCCGTCAGTAGATCCTTTCTCAGATATGACCGTTGCAAGTTTTCGAAAGCATGGGTTTATCTTTTTTGGTCGTATAACGGTCGTTACTGACGTAGTAAGGGAAAACAACCAGACTTACCGTTTGGGTTGGACAGAGAACTCGAAAGACGGCTCAAAAATGGGATGTGGAATGAATGAGTATATTTTACTTTTCAGAAAACTACCAACTGATACCTCAAAGGCGTATGCTGACGAACCGGTAACAAAACCAAAGGACGAATACACAAGGGCACACTGGCAAGTTGATGCTTCAGGGTTTTGGAGAAGCTCCGGTGATAGATTCCTATCAAGCGATGAAATTAAATCACTCCCTATCGAAAAAGTACAACGATACTTTCAGGATTTCAGCAAAAACAGCCTTTATGATTATCGCGAGCATATACGAGTAGGTCAAGTTATGGAGGATGCAAATAAACTTCCGGCAACCTATATGAGTATAGCTCCAGTTTCAAACGACCCGAATGTTTGGACAGACGTGCTGAGAATGCGAACACTCAACTCTAATCAAACACAAAAGAAACTTCAAAATCACGTATGCCCTCTACAACTTGATATTGTAGAAAGAATTATAGGTCGATTCTCAAATGAGGGTGATTTGGTTCTTGACCCTTTCGGAGGATTAATGACAGTTCCATATATGGCTTTAAAAATGAAGCGTAAGGGAATGGGTATTGAGCTTAATTCTGATTATTTCCGTGACGGACTTTTCTACTTGCGAAAGATTGAATGTGAGTTGACGGCTCCTACATTATTTGAATTCGAAGAAATTGCATAAGTAAAATGTGCCTGAAAGCGTTCGGGCGTATTGCAGCGAAAAACATTAATCCAACTAATAATTTAATCCGGTTCTTAAAGGAGAACCTTTGAGTTGGCGATGTAGAATATCATGTTTTTCGCTGCAACTTATTAAAATAAAATGACATGGAAATCTATATCTCACTCCCAATAACAGATAAATGCAGAGAAACTCAATATAAAAAAGCATTGTCACTTCAACGGTATTTCGAGTCACAAGGCCATAAAGTTATTAATCCTTTCGATATTGCTAAACAGGTCGAAAGCAGAATTATGTCAATGTGTAAAAGAGAGCCAACACACGAAGAATATATGTATGAAGACTTGCTTGAATTGGAGTGGTGTTCTCACATATTTCTTTGTGAGGGTTGGACGGAGTCAAAAGGCTGCATGATTGAGGTAGACAAGGTAATTAAACTTGGACTTGGATTTTTTACGGAACTAACTTATAAGTTTGGATAAATTTATAATTATCACTATTAACTAATATACTTGATATGGCTGGATGGTTGAAATTAAGCAGGGATATAAATAAACACTGGATTTGGAAAGACCCTGTAAAATTAAAATGGTGGGTAGATATTCTGCTTACCGTAAACTTTTCAGATAACAAAATCAATATAGGAAATGAATTATATGATTGTAAAAGAGGTCAGTCGATAATGAGTTTAAAATCTTGGGGGGAACGTTGGAATGTATCGAAAGATACCGTTCGCAACTTTTTCAATCTACTCGAAAAGGACAGTATGATTACACACGAAAACCTCACGAAAACTACACGCATAACAGTTTGTAATTATGAAACTTACCAAAGTGATTTACACGATAGCCAAACGCAAACCGAACGCTTAACAAACGATATCCGTACGCAAGCCGACCCAATAAAAGAAAGAAAAGAAGATAGAGAAAAAAAAGAAAGAAAAAAAAATATAGTTGTTGAGCCATGGAGGTCAGATTTCAAAATCTATTTATCCGATTTGAGAAACACATACAGGCTTCTGATAAACGATGATTCTTGGATAAAAGAAAGAGAGAGATTCAACCCGAACTTAGACATAAAATTGACAATTGAAAAGTCGTGTACTGAGTTTTGGGCTACAGAGGCTGGTTGGACTCATAAGAAGAAATCAAAATCGAAAGATATTGACTGGAAGAAAACACTAACAACGGCTATTTCACAACCACAAAATAAGGTGTATAAACAAAAAGGAACTAATCTATTTCAGTCAGAGGGTTCAAAGCGCAGAGAAGCTGCTGCAGAACTTGGCAAAATGGCTGAAAAGATAGTTCAGAATACAGTTGTAGACTTAACAAAAGTATAATATGATAGAGGTTTATAAACAACACGAAAGCATAATACTCTCCACTGGCAGAATACCACAGGTTATAATGCCAAAAACAAAGGAAGAAAGCATAATTCTTCTCGCGCAATATCCAAAACAGTACTACAACACGATTAAACCACTTTCGATTAAAGAATGTGTATTATCTCCTGTTTGCACTCTCGGGGCTTTCAATCGGGCTACAACCAACGAAAATACAGGTAATATGACAGTTTCTGCATTGGTAGTTACAATGCTTACTGACCTTGTCTCTTTTTTTAATGTTGGAAAAACAATGTCAGAGGTTCAATTGGCTCAGACTGCGGAGATAATCATAGATACTTATGGATACTTGAAAATTGACGATTTCAAGTTCTGTTTTTCAAGTGCCAAAAAAGGTTTGTATGGGGTTGTTTATGACCGATTAGACGGGAATGTAATAATATCATGGATTGAGCAGTATTTGTCAGATAGAATATCAGTGTCAGATAATTTGAACTACTCAGATCATGTGAGCATGAAAGCAAATGAAAAAAGCAGTCAATCATTTTTAGAAATACAATCAAAGCATAAAATATGAAAAAACAAGAATTACTAGCAATAAGCCTTTGGAGTGGATTAAAGATAATTACAGATAATAATCCTGAATTAATCTGGGATTTACACGCACACATGGACTCGGTAGAAATCGCAAATGATTTTGAACATATTTCAATAAGTAATTTATTTGATGAGCTAGAGGGAGGTGCTAACCACAAGCCGGTACTTTATCCACTTTCAGATTACGAAAAATTAGGATTAGATATTTCAGATGAAATTACAATTAGAAATATAATTGAAAAAGTGGATATAATTGATAATATCAGATTTGGTTTGGTGAAATATCTAATTAACGAACACTTTGATATTGCAGGGTTAATAGAAAAAAGAGATGCTGTTGACGTAAATACATTACCAGAAAACCCATATAAAAATAAGCTATGAAACAAGAATTCACAGACTCCCAAACAGGACAGATAAACGGAAAGAAAGTAGTTTGTCGCGTATTAGACCAAAATACAAAAGTATCTGCGTGTCGGAAGTGTTGTTTCGACCACGAAAAAATGAGCGAAACGTGTGACACGGTCAATTGCGTTCCGAACGAAAGAGCTGACAAATTATATACTTACTTCGAATTGGTTAAATAATGGAAAACAAAGATATTAAACTGATTTACGTTGATTTGTTTTGCGGTGCCGGCGGAACTTCGACAGGAGTTGAAAGTGCAAAAGTGAGAGATGAACAATGTGCAAAAGTAATCGCGTGTGTAAATCATGACAGAAATGCAATTGCTTCTCACGAAGAAAATCACCCGGATGCACTACATTTCACAGAGGATATAAGAACGCTAGATTTGTCTAAATTGATCGCTCACGTTCAATTTATGAGGCTAATTTATCCTAATGCAAAGCTTGTTTTGTGGGCTTCACTTGAATGCACAAATTTCAGCAAAGCAAAAGGAGGTCAATCACGTGATGCAGATAGCCGGACGTTAGCTGAGCATTTGTTCCGATATGTTGAGGCATTGAACCCTGATTACATTCATATTGAGAATGTAGAAGAGTTTATGAGTTGGGGAGAATTGGACGACAATGGAAAGCCAGTAAGCAAAAATAATGGAAAAGACTATTTGCGCTGGATAAAACAAGTCTGCTCTTATGGCTATCACTCAGACTTTAGAATTTTAAACAGTGCCGATTTCGGTGCGTACACTTCAAGAAAAAGGCTGTTTCTCCAATTCGCAAAATATGATCTTCCAATATCATGGCCAGAGCCGACACATTGCAAAGGGGGTTCAGTCGGAATGTTCGCTTTCAAGAAATGGAAGCCAGTAAAAGAAGTGCTTGACTTCACTGATGAAGGTGTATCAATTTTCACCAGAAAGAAAGATTTATCCGAAAAAACACTCGAAAGGATTTATGCAGGACTTATTAAATTCGTAGCAGGCGGTAAGGATAAATGGATTCTGAAATACAATTCCACTAATGGAAAAACAGGAAAGCATAACCCACCGTCAATTGATGAACCGTGTCCGGTTGTAAGCTGTCAGAATAGATTAGGATTAGTTACAGCTAATTTTATTTCAAAGTATTATTCAGGTCACCCTGATAGTAAAAATGTTTCGGTAGAAGAACCTGCGGGAGTTATCACCACTAAAGATCACCACTCACTTATAAAATGTGATTTTCTTTCAGCTTACTATGGAAATGGAGATAATGTTAGTTCGGTCAACAATCCAAGCCCAACAGTAACAACGAAAGACAGATTGGCTTTAGTATCTCCACGGTTTATTGACCAACAGTTCGGTAACGGAAAGGCTGCAACGGTAAACAATCCATTGGGAACGATAACAACGGTACCGAAATATAACCTTGTAACGGTTAAGCCGTGGATAATGAACACTAACTTCAATAACGTTGGTAGCTCAATCGATGAACCGTCTCAAGTGATTACTGCTAATCGGAAATGGCATTACTTAATGAACCCACAATTCGGAAACCAGGTTCGCTCGGTCGATGACCCATGTTTCACTTTGATTGCTAGAATGGACAAAATGCCACCTTATTTCATCGTTGCTGAAGACGGTAAGATGCAAATTCGAATTGAGAAGGATGATTCTGAATTCACCGTAAAAATCAAAGAATTCATGTCGATTTACGGAATAGTTGACATAAAAATGCGAATGTTGAAAATTCCTGAACTGAAAATGATAATGGGATTCCCAAAGGATTACAAGCTTATCGGAACGCAGGCAGAACAAAAGAAATACATCGGTAATGCCGTGGAAGTAACAATGGCACGTGTTCTTTGCGAAGCCGTTGCAATTAAGTTGCACGAACAAACAAAAATAGCAGTATGAAAGTATTTCAATTCTTAGGATACGCAATCATTTTAGTAGGAGTGATAAGATTTATTTTACAAATAATTAAAAAGCGATAATATGGACGCACTTACAGACAAATCACTGATGCCATTCGGAAAGTACAAAGGAACTGAAATGGAAAAAGTTCCAGCCGGGTACCTTATCTGGATTTATGAAAACAATAAATGCACTGACGAGGTGAAAGAGTATATCGAGGATAATATGGACGTTTTAAAAATGGAGTTATGAAAGTAGGAACGAAATCAGTTTTATTCGGGGCGCACTGCTTCTTTATCCACCCAATTTTTGTGGCATTAGCATGGGTGAAATTATACGGTTTTCCGTTCGACCCTCGTATATGGGTTGCATTTTTTGTTCATGACCTAGGATATTGGGGTAAGCCTAACATGGATGGAGTGGAGGGCGAAACGCACGTAGAACTCGGAGCAAGAATAATGCATAAGCTTTTTGATTGGAAGTTAATCAACACTTTTGAAATGATTGACGACAGTGGAAAATTAAAGAAAGTAAAATGCTATTATAACATTTGGGGTGCATTTTCAATGAATCACTCCCGATATTATGCAAAGAAAAATAACGAAAACCCCTCAAAACTTTGCTTTGCGGATAAGCTATCCTTTTGTTTTACTCCACGTTGGTTATATCTGCCAATGGTAAACGCCACTGGTGAAATACATGAGTATTTAAAAATGGCTAAGAAGTCAGAAACGGAACACTGGAAGCCTGTCGAAGGTCAAAAAGTATGGCATAAACAACTTTGTGACTATATGACTAAATGGGTAGAAGAGCACAAGGACGGACGTGATGATACTTGGACTAATTCGAATCGACATGACAGTTGAATTTACAAATAATCAAAATCATGAAAACAAGCCTAGTAAAAATACCATTCAAGTGTCCGTACTGTAACGAAAGTTGCAGATACGTTGACACCTCAACCTCCACACTTGATATGGATTGCAAAGAGTGTGATAATTCAAAAGAACAAGGTCGCGATATTCGAAAAAAATACAATTGCGTTTCTGTGATTTCAATTATAGCTACGTGTATTCTTTTTCTGATCGTGTCTGCATTGCTAATGTCGTAAAATATGGAAACAGTCGAATTTACCACCTCTAAAGTGGCATTTATAGTAAAACCGATAACCGGAAAGAAGCTCACAGCAAAAGAGCTTGGAGAATACGCTCAGGTTATCGGAGTAAAGAAAGAAAATAGGAGACCTAATTTGGGTGGAGCTTCTACCTATTGGTGGACGGAAGATGATATCGAAAAACTAAAAGAATTGATTAAATGAATTATCTAACCATTATTTCGGAGCTTACCGGAATTCTTCCTAAAACAATCCTGTCAAACAATAGGATTCCAAAAGTAAACGAAGCCCGGCAGCTGTGCATGTATTTCTACAGAAATCAAAACGGTATAAGTGAAGCCGGAAGGATTCTTCGAAAAAATCACGGAACCGTTCAGCATGGGTTTAATCGAATATCAGAACTCCTCGAAGTGAAAGACAAAAGAACCATGCAATTAGTATCCGAGATAAAATCAACCATTAGAAAAGAGATAAATTTTTTAAGATGACGTGTCCAATTTGCAAAACAAAATACAGACCAGGCAATTGCCCTAGGTGCGATTTTGACGGCTCCACGTTTGACCCAACTAAATTATGAAACAAGTATCAACAAAACAAGCTGCTAAAAACAGAGAGCTTGCCAGGATAAAGAAAGAATTGATTGAGCAAAATGGGGAGCGGTGCATGATCTGCAGAATGAATAACGGAACAGATTTAATGCACATTCTCCCCAAATCAATATGGCCAGAACACTATACAGCAGAATGGAATTTTGTAATCGGTTGCCGGTCATGCCATGATATTTTCGATAGTTCTGCAGCTTTCAGGAGAAAGACGGGATTGTACAAACATGTAGCCAAATATGACCCGCAAGGAGCGTACAGGTATTTTCAAATGAGTAACGAAGAGAATGATATATAATATGAAAACAAAAAGATTTGATAGTTCCGAAGGTAATGTTTGGAAATATGTATTTGATTTTGGAAATGCGGTGGCAGAAGCCGTATTGTATAGATATGAAGATTTTTATATCCGAACCGTCCTTTGTGTATCGGTTCAAAGTGGCTGCCCGGTTGGCTGTAAGTTTTGCGGAACTGGCAAAAAGTTCATTCGAAACTTAACCTCAAACGAAATAGTATCACAAGTGAAACATTGTTTGTCTAATATGAATATCGAAGACATAAATTCAACTGGTAAACGCTTTCAAATTATGTTTATGAGCATGGGCGAACCTATTTTAAATATCGACAATGTGATTTCTGCCATAAAGGATTTAAATAACTTATATCCAAATGCCGAATTACTTCTTTCGACAATGGGAGCAAAAAATCATACTGCTTTTGAAAAACTACTAAGAATTAGTGTTGAAATTCCAAAAGTAGGACTTCAATTTTCAGTACACGAAGCATTTGAAGAAAAAAGGAATGAGCTTATACCGTTCAAAAACAAGTTGAATTTACGTGAAATCCGTGATTTTGGAATTGAATGGAATAAACAAACAAAACGACCTGTTTATGTGAATTATTGTATTGGCGAACACAATCAAAGTAGTGAAGAAATGGACAGGTTAAAGGATTTGTTTTCACCAGTTGTTTTCAATTTTACGTTTTCTGTAATTTGCTCGGCTGACGAAAATATGAAAGAAAAAGGTTATCGGGAGTTTGATAAGATAAATGCTATAACATCTTCATTTGTAGAATGTGGGTATAACGTTCGAGTATTTGACCCTGCCGGACAAGATGATATCGGAGGTGGTTGTGGTCAATTATGGTACGTCCAAGATTGGATTAAACAACACGAAATGATTAAATAGAAAAGGGTTGACCCGAAAGCCAACCCTTTACGATAAATAGGGAAAGTGCGACCGAACCCCGATTATCTTCAGCAAAAGTACAAATAAAATTTACACACACAAACATGAATGAGATAGTAGCCAAGATTCAAGAAGTCAGAGAGCAAAGAAAACAACTAGAAAATACCGAAAAGGAGTTGATAACTTCGTTTTTTACTGCAAAATGCGATATTAACGAGGTAGTAAAAGAGTTCGTAAAGCTTAAGAAAGTTGAGAGAATAGAATGTTTACAAGACAAGAAGCTATTCGTATATGTCTGTATTTCATTATATTGTCCGTCTTTTTTTGTTGGTGACAGAATAAAGAAAGGAACTCGAAATAAACTAGCTGTTCTTACTGGTTTGTCGTGCTCCAGAATATCGAACATTAGTACAGAGGTTCGTTTTTTGTATTCACATTACAAATGCTTTAAACAGGAAGCTGACTACCTTTACCGAGAAATAAGACGGTCTTTGACTTCCTGACTATTCATGCGAATTATTTCGCCTTTTCTGATTATGCACCTGGAGTTTTCAAACTTGTTTGGGTCTTCTGAAAATCCACGACGAACCAAAGAATCATAGGAGCTACCTATTTGTTCAGAGGTTAAGTTTTGATAAATTGCTTTTACCGAACCGAAGTACAAATGTTTGTCTTCTGATTTCAAATATACGTGAATTACTTTTTTTGATTCCATTTTAGGAGCTGTTTAAATTTGAGTGCAAATATAGTAAAAAATACATATATATGATTATTGTGTATATATTTAGCAAACATTAACTATAAATATACATACAATATAATTATAATGTTGTATTTTTGTTGAGGTCAATAATTCAGTTGACAATTAATAAGTGCGACAAATGAAAACAACAACAATCAAACACAAATCAACAGGCAATACATGTGAGGCTGAAATTTACTCTTCATTTGTATATCTAGTTAATGAAATGAGACAGATTTCAAGACAAGACTTTGATGACTTCTATGTGGTTGTAGATTTAAAACAGAAAGTAACTGAAAGACTTATTGCAGGTGGCAATAATGAAAATGAAGTAGCTAAAATGGTCGAAGCTCATTTTGAGTATGCTTCAAGTCAATATAGCAGCGTTAAGTGTATTTGTGAATGTATCAGATCTATTTATTGATTGCGCCATGAAAACACTAAGTAAAGAAACAAGGCTGTTAGCAGCTATCCAATTGGTATTGATGGATTCAATCGAAAAGGGATATACAAATGCTGATGAATTAATTGATTATATGAAAATAGAGCGTTTTCAAAAATTAGTTGAGATTTATGTAGAGCTGATGCAAATAAATAACTTTTGATTGTCTTATGAAAATACTCAACAAACAATCAACAGCAACTTTCAATAAGTTAGTTGAGCTTGCAAAAGCAAACGAAGGTCATATAAAAATTGATAACGCAAAAGGTGGCTTCATGCCGGTTTCAGTTGAAGTCCTGGAAAGTAACGAAAAACAGTCTTTAGTTTCAATTGCTCACTATTACGAACAATGTGGCGATTTAATGGCAGATCCTGAAATGTGCTTTTTATTGAAAAACGATTCACTTGGCTGCATGGTAGTGCCTTACTATTTCAAACAAGATAATTTAGGTATCGAGCGTGAAAGTGTAAAAATTGAAAATGGCGAGTTTAAAGGGTATTATCCTAAAATGCAAGCAGACCAAACGGTTTTTGCTAACATGTGGTTAAAGAATATCAAACTTCAACAAGGCATTTGATATGAAGACACACAAACAGGAATTTGAAGAGTGGGCAGATAAAAACAAAGCTGATTTTTTGCAAGAGTGCCCACTAAATAGCGGTTTGAAAATTGGCGACAAAGTAACATTTACAAATGATTTCGGTGCAGTATTCGAAAATCACGAAGTATTAGGATTCACAAACTCACATTTACTTTTTCAATATGGTAGGTGCGTTTATTTGGACTTAGATTGTTACTGGATGCCAATTGCACCAAAAAATATAAGGTTAAGTAATAAATGAATAAAACAGTAACATATCAAATAGGCGTTGACTTACTAGGTCAACCGCTTATTTGTGTTCACTACATAAATCAGCCAATTGTAAGAGTTGATTAAAATACCGCGGGTTGGAGCAGTGGTAGCTTGCTAGGTTAACTTCCTAGAGGTCGGGGTTTCGAATACCTCACCCGCAACTAAATTATTAATTAAAAAAAAGTGCAACATGAAAATTCTTCAGTTAATTATCAAACAAAATTTTTTCGATGAAATTATCGCCGGTACCAAGCCTCAAGAATTCAGAGAGATTCGCCCAAACACAATGCGTAAGTATTGCCAGGTTGATTCAGACGGATTTGTAGTTGAGGTTGACGGTATCATTCAACCACGCGAATACGATGCAATCCAATTCTATGTTGGGTATAACCCGGATAGAAATTCAGCTCTTGTAGAAATAAAAGAAGCTGAAGTTTCGCTATTGGTTGACGATGACGATAATTTTGTTACATACCTACACGACGGTGAAGAGTACACGGCAGCTCAAATTGCCTACTCTTTAGGTCGAGTGATTGAAAAGAATGTCTAACAATTTAAATTAAAAGCTGAGTTAAAAGAGGAACAGGTTTTTCGACTTCAGGGTACAAAGGTGCTCGAATGTCAGCCAGCACTGGAAGTGGTGGAAAAGTAGGTAGAGGTGGAAAGTTCGTTTCCAGAAACACTCGTTACCGCGATCTTCGTAGGTCGTTCGGTATGAGTGCCGGTTAAAGGATTAAGTCAAGTGGGTTCGATAGAAAACGCAAAGCAGATTATAGGCTCGATTAGTGCAAAAACTACTCGGGCTTTGCTGTTTTTTTCCTGTGGGAAAGACTCTATCGCTCTGCTTGACTTAATGTATCCTAACTTCGAAGAGATTACATGCGTACTAATGTACTTTGTTGACGGGTTAGACCACATCGAGAATTACTTGAAATGGGCGCAAACAAAATACCCGAAAATAAAAATTCTCAAAGTACCTCACTGGAATTTGACGTACATACTCAGAACCGGTACTTTTTGTGTTCCAAACCCGAACGTAAAGCTTTTAAAAGTGGCTGACATTGACAATGCAATTAGATTGAAAACTGGCATTCAGTATTCGTTTTACGGCATGAAAAAAGCTGATTCGCTCAATAGGCGGTTAATGCTAATGACATACGAAAATAGTCAGAATTTAGGCAAGGTTTATCCTTTGGACGATTGGACTAACAAAGACGTTTTGGCTTACATGCGACAAAATAAACTTCCTGAACCGGTTCGATACGGAAAGAACGCTTCGGGTGGTGTCGGGTTTAACCTGGATTGTTTTCTGTATTTGAGAAAGAACTATCCGGGGGATTTGGAAAAGATTTTAAAGGCGTTTCCAATGAGCCGTAAGATTCTATGGGACTATGATAATAAATAATTAAAAAAGTGTGATTTATGAAACCGATTGAATTTAAAGAGCAAAACAAAGTTCTGGGCAAACCGGAAAGTATGACAGACGAAGAGTGTAGTTCTCTTCCAGTATTCAGCAACGGAACTGAATGCATTTCGTGTTGGCAACTCACTGACGAAGAAATTCAAAAGATTGTCGAAACAAAACGTATTTGGATAGGTATTGTCAGTGGACAAACACAACCACCTATTTTCCTTTCGGTTGATACTCCTTTCGAAGAGAGAAAGAATGACGGAAAGTGGAAGATTTACATTGTCGAAGTTGACGGAGAGAAGTTCTGGATTATAGCACAAAGTGAAGAAAGTGCCGTTGACTGCCTTTTGTTGGAGCATGATTACGAAACTTACGACATTGATTTGATTCGTGAGGCCACAATGGAAGAGATTGAGTCAACAAAGATTCAGTGCATTGACGAAATGAAAATGCCAACTCTCATGGATTATCACTTGAATTATATCGGTGAGGATCCTCAGATTATTTGTTCAACCCTTTATGTGGAAGAATCATGAACAAACAAGATTTAAACCTGATTCAACAGAATTTAGGTACCCAGTCACCGCCTCCGACCGAAAGCGAGGTTCAAGAGGTAAAAGAACGGATTCAGCAGCGACTATCAGAAAAGCCGATTAATCGAACGGTGAATTTCGGAGTGAAAGAAGGATACAAGAAAGCAATTGAGGTTCTCGAAAAAAGAGAGCTGAATTACGACGGATTGAAAACAGTTCAGGGTCGAGCGATTGCAGCAATTACGTTTGACTATTTGGGCGGTACTTGTACTGCGGAGGTTTTGTGTAACGTTCCGATAAAGAAAAATTGATTATGGAAGAGCTAAATAAATATTTCAAAAGCGAAACGGTTGAAATACTCCGTTCAAAGATTCACCCTGCAAGTTATAATCCACGTAAGATTTCAAATGAGGCGAAAAAGCTTCTAAAGAAGTCGATTAAACAATATGGGGTTGTTGGTGGAATGGTTGTCAATCAAATGACAAACAACACGCTCGTTTCAGGACACCAAAAGCTTTATATACTGGACGAGTTGAATAACTATCCAGAGGTTGATTATCTATTGAAAGTGGAACTCATTTCAGTTGACTTGAAGACAGAAAAAGAGTTGAACATTTTTTTCAACAACGTGAACGTTTCAGGTACTTTTGATTTTGACAAGCTCCGTGAGTTGATTCCAGACATTGACTACAAGAATGCCGGATTATCAGACGAAGATTTGAGTTTGATTGGAATTGACTTTACCATGCAGACGGAAACAGAGGTTAGCATAGCAAATCAGTTCAATGAAATGCTTGCTCCGGTTCAAATTCAAAAGGAGATTGACAAGCGACACGTAAAGGACGTAAAGAAACAAGTCAAAGAGGCTTCGGAAAGTGCAGCTAAAGACATGGAGTCTTACGTTATGATTAACTTCGATACAGCTGAGGCTAAAGAATCGTTTATGCTTCGTTTTGGGTTTCAACCTGGAGATAAGGTAATAAAGGGAGAATTGTTTGAAAATATGATAGAAAAGGTAGAATAAAAAGAGCGATTATGAAAGTTTTCAAATTTTATTGCGAAGATCATTGCTATGCTTTCTCTGGAGAAACAGAAGAGCAAGCGAAAGAATGTTTTTTTGAAACTATCTGTCAGATGCAGATTGATAAAGTAGAAGAAATACCCGAAGATCAATGGGATGATAAATTCATAAACATTTGGGAAGACAATGACCACGATAACGAGCCTTTCAGGGTATCTATTCGTGAGTGTATCGAAAATACGCCAACTTTGATTTTCACAAACGATATTGATTGATAATTGACAAACTTGACAGTTCTCGCACGCGCGCATGAAAAAACCAACATTAAAAAAGTTCAAAGAAGTATCACAAGCCTGCAATGGAAATATAACCTCCATTGCAAAGGCTTTTAGCGTGTCAAGGCAGGCGGTTTATGACTGGGCGAAAGAAGACGAATTGTTCAAGAGTACAATTGACGACTTCAAAGGTGCACTCCTAGACGAATGTGTCACAATGGGGCGAATTGTTGCTTTAGGTGTTCCTGATAGAGATGAAACAGGTAAGTTTATTGGCTGGAAAGAACGACCCGACCCAAGCATGCTCCGATACTTTATGTCAACGCTAGGAAGAAAAGAGGGCTACGGAGAAAATGTCGATTTGACTACAAACGGGAAAGACCTCCCGACTGCAAGGGTATTGAGCAAAGATGAGATAAAAGAGCTTTACAAAAGCATGAATAATGAATACTGATATTCGTGATATAGACATAAAGAAGACATGGGCTTTAGAAAGTACACTCAATTACACTAGATTCTCTTTTAAGGAGAAAACGGGCGAAAAGTTTATAATCGGAGATCACCATAAAATCATATGCGAAACGCTGGATAGAGTTCTTAGCGGTGAATTAAAAAAAGTCATTTTCAATATTGCTCCACGGTACTCGAAAACTGAGATAGTAGTTAAGAACTTCGTAACTGAGGGATTTGCAATAAACCCTAAGTCGAAGTTTATCCACCTATCGTACTCCGATGACCTTGTATTAGACAATTCAAGAGAGATTCGAGAAACGATAGAGTCAGATTATTACAGACAGTTATTCGATGCTAGGACTACAAGTCGCAATAACAAAAAGTGGTACACGGCTCAGGGAGGTGGATTTTATGCAGTCTCAACAGGCGGTCAGGTTACTGGGTTCGGTGCTGGGATTGTCGCTCCCGAAAAGGAAGTTGAAGACAAGGAAAAAGAAGAAATAGACCTCTTTATACCCTTCTATGATTCCGAGTTTGCGGGTGCAATTATTATAGATGACCCGATAAAACCAGAAGATGCACTGTCTGAAACTTTGAGAGAAAAGGTAAATCAGCGGTTTGAAACAACAATCAGGAGTCGCGTAAACAGTAGAGAAACTCCCATTATCATAATCATGCAGAGATTGCATGAACATGATCTATGTGGATATTTAATTGAGCTAGAGGGAGACGCTAAAGAAGGTGGAGAATGGACGGTTATCTCATTGCCAGTTATTCAGATTGACGAAGACGGAAACGAGAAAGCATTGTGGGAGCATAAGCATACACTTGAAGAGCTTTATAAGTTGAAAGACAACAACTCGTATGTTTTTGAAACTCAATACATGCAAAATCCAAAACCGATTGAAGGTTTAATGTATGGAGAGTTCAAGACCTACGAAATGATTCCATACACTCAAGCAGCTATCAAAAAGAACTACACAGACACTGCGGATACAGGTAGTGATTATCTATGTTCTATTTGCTATACTGAAACTGAGATTGGGAACTTTATTACAGACGTTCTCTACACTGATAAGGCAATGGAATATACAGAACCAGCAACCGCTAAAATGCTTAGCGAAAACGGGACTGAAAAAATAAACATTGAAAGTAACGGTGCCGGAAGGGGGTTTGCAAGAAACGTTGAAAGGCAGTTGAGAATAATCAGGAATGATAGAACTAAAGTAAATTGGTTCAATCAGAGCGAAAACAAACAGGTTCGCATATTTACAAAGTCTTCTGAGGTTCAGAACTTGACTTATTTCCCCTCCGACTGGAAAAGGAGATGGCCAGAGTTTGCAAGGCATATAACTTCATATAGGAAAGAGGGTGGAAATGCACATGACGATGCTGAAGATACATTGACCGGAACTATTGAAATGAGAAACCAAAAAGAAAAACAAAACATATCAGGAATATTCTATTAAACATGAAAATAACAATTTACATAACAATAATCCTTGTGATACTCGCTTTAGGCGCGTTCGTTGGGAAAACTACAATATCAGAAAACGGAATATCAATGGAGCGTCCATTTACAGCCGTTTGTTTCGTTTTGACTTGTTTGTTTGGGATTTTAAATAAGTGATTATGGCAAAAAGCAGGGAACGTATTACACAAAACGGAAAGGCTGCATTTTATGCGAGTATATGGCCGGACTTGATGAATTCTGCACTTGACTGCGGTTGGGCATTAGGTCTTCATGGTAGTCTGTCCTCCGATATGGATATCATGGCAATGCCGTGGATTGATGAAGCTAAGCCAGTCGAAGAGCTTATGCAATCTCTTTCTGATTGTTTCACCGGAAACATGTGGAAAGAAGAGCATATCAAACCGCATTACGATAAGCCTAACGGGAGAGTAGTTTACACGATGAATATATGGGCTGATTTTTATCTGGATATAAATATTATTCAACAAAATAAAATTTAAAATGGCAAAAACCGACATTTACGAAGAATTAGCGCAAGAGATAGATAAGATAGAAAACCTTGTCTTTGCTATGAATCTACCTATGGGCTCTGACTTCCATGTTGAACAGCTTAAGAATCAACTGCCCGAAGTTGTAGAAACATTGAAAGGGCTTTATGTTGAGTTAACCGACGATAATCCTTGGGAGTAATTATGAATGCACAGGAAGCTTACGATATTTTAATTCAGGCTATAAAAGCAGACAAAGAGCGACATTTCAAATCAAGAAAACCAATTAGTAAAAAACAGTTTCATCAACTCTTGAAATTATGACACTCGAAGAAATCTACAGACTTGAACCAAAAGCGCGAATTGTTGAACTAAAAAAAAGAAAAACAGACCTTCCGGATGCCAGTGCGCTTTTGAAAGATTGGGATGAAAAGCAACATGCCGTTTTTGACCCCGAAAAACGACCAAAGCGAAGTGTGTTGATTGAGGATGAAATCAGAGATGCACAAGGTAAGGTGACAAAGCCGGCACGTTTCGAAAAAAAAGAAGTGAACCGTATTGCGCTCCCATTGGAACAAGATATTGTGAACATTCATACAGCTTTCACAGTAGGGATTGAGCCAACGCTAACTATCCAAGGAACTGACGAAAAACAAAAATCAGTTCTCGACATTTTGAAAAGTATCTACCGCCAAAACAAGATGAAGTTCCACAACAAGAGAGTTGTCCGGGCGTGGTTGGCTGAACAAGAGGTAGCGGAGTATTGGTACACGGTCGAAGATACGAATTGGTGGAAAAAGGTGCTTAATATGGTTCTGAAAGCCGTAGGAACGAACGTATCTACACGTAAATTGAAAGTCGCTATCTGGTCGCCTTTTCGTGGGGATAAATTATATCCATACTTTGATGAATATGGGGATTTGATTGTTATTTCAAGAGAATACATGACGACTGACGTTGACGGAACGAATAACACTACAATGTTCATGTCCGTTGATAAGTCAAAAGTAACCATATACAAAAATGGTGAGTTCGTAAAAGAATTTGAACATAAGTTTGAAAAGCTCCCAGTGATCTACATGTATCGAGACAGACCGTTTTGCGACAAAATCAAAACAATCAGAGAAAGGCTTGAAACACTTCTATCTAACTTTGCAGACTGTTTGGATTTCAATTTCTTCCCAAAACTAACATCTTCCGGTGTGGTTGAAAATATTATCGGTCGAAATTCAGGTTCAGAGATCATTCAGCTAGAGAACGGAGCTGAAATATCATACTTAACCTGGCAACAATCCCCAGAAATGGCGAAGCTAGAATTCGACAATCTAACAGAAAGAGCCTACGGATTGACCAATACGCCTCGCATAACATTTGAGAACCTAAAAGGAAACGGTACCGCTTTTTCAGGTGTTGCTTTTAAGTTTGCTTTCATGGGTGCGCACATGGCCGTAAGTAATCACGCTGAGGACGTGGAAGAGTTCCTTCAAAGAAGAGTGAACTTCGTTGTATCTGCAATCGGTTCAATGCAACCCTCCTATTCCGACATAGTAAAACAAGTTGAGATTGAAACTGAGGTAGTTCCGTACATGATTAATAACCGGTCTACAGATATTACTGACGCAGTGGCAGCAGTTGGCGGAGGTGTCGCTTCAACTAAGACGGGAATTATAATGGCTGGCCTAACAGATAATGCCGTATCAGAATTAGAAGAGGTAAAGTTGGATTCTGAATTAAGCAATGAAAATAAAATAATTTCAAAAAAATAAATCATTCTTAAATGTTGTAGAGGTGAGCACAAGACGGCTTATGGATTTATCTGGAAATTTGAAGATGACCAAAAACAAAATGCTATCAATTTAGCAGCAAAAACCGATATAAATGACAAAACACCTCCGACAAAATAAAACACAATCACGCAAAAATCAATAAAAGAATATCAATTTGTCATAGTTATACATTTTTCTTGTTTTAAATTTTGTAGTCCATTACCTCGGAAAAGCTCGCTTGTGAAAGTGGGCTTTTCTTTTTTATAAACAAATAACGAACCTAAATTAAACTGTTCGGTTATACGCCTCCTAAATCTATGTACTGCATTTCCTTACCCGTAAATTTGTAATTCAAAATTATAAATCAAAATCATTGTGCCATGTACGAAAAAATCTTAGCAGCGATTAGAATTAAGTATGCAAACTTAGGGCTATCGAGCGAAACACTGGAGGGGATTTCAAAACAACTCGCAGGGTTCGTAAAAGAAGAAACTGAGATTGATGCAGCGGTCACCGGGGCGGAGGCAACGTTGAAAGCAATTCAATCATTTGGAGACAAACGGGCGACTTCCGAAGCCGAACGTGTAAAAAAAGAGCTTGAAAAGAAACCTGAAGAAAAGAAAGAAGAAGTGAAAGTAGATGACATGCCAGCGTGGGCGAAAGCAATCGTTGACAAAGTCGGCTCTCTCGAAACCGGGTTAAATATTTTCAATGCAGATCGTCAAAGTCAAACATTAGCTCAAAAGCTCACTGGAATTCTTTCCGAAAAGAAAGTTCCCGAAGAGTTCTCGAGTGTAGCCTTGACTGGTCGCCAATTCAGGGACGAAACGGAGGTTCAAACATTAGCTGATACTATCGTAAATCAATACGAAGTATTCAAACAAAAATCGGCTGATTTGGGATTTTCTTTCACCACTCCACCAGAACAAGGCAACCCTCCAAAATCAGACACTAGCGATATTGCCAAATTGATTGAGACAGGCACAAAGGAAATTATTGTCGAACAATCTAAAAAGTAAAATTATGCCTATCGGAATAGCTTACGATTTAACGGAATTTCCTGTAACCGCAGAGAACTGCGACGTTGCATCAATTCACCGTAGAACAGGCGGATTTAATCTGAACGACGCAAGTCTTGTATCAGGTTCATATCTTCCACCACTAGCTCCCCTGGCTATTGACTTTGCAACTCGCAAAGCAGTGGCTGTTAAAAATGTAAAGGTAGTTGAAAACGCAGCAGCTAATGCTACAGCTATCAAAGTGAAAAAAGAATCTCTGGCTTATGTCGGAATGTTTGTAGGTGACGGAACAAAATCCGCTGCCGTAACAGCAGTCAACAAAACCAATGCTAACTACGATACATTGACCGTGTCTTTGGCAGCAGCCGTAACAGCCGGACAAGTATTGTTTGAAACAGCTGACGGAGCTGCAACAACTCCAAAGAACAAAGCAACGCATTTGAACTATGCTCGTACGAAAGTCGAAACAGGTGCAATCGTAGACGCAATCTTTGCCGTCGATGAAGTGATCGAAAGTAAATTGATAGTTCCGTTGTCAGCTCCTGACAAAGTGAATTTAGGCGGTCGTTTTGATATAATCTAACCCTTTTAAATAAAAAAATCATGGTACTTACATTAGATAAGTTATTCAATGACCCAATGGTCATTAAAGCAGTGATTGACAGGGTTAATCAAACTACCCTTGATACTGTGTTTTGGAAACGTTACCTGGACTTCGAGCAATCGAACTCACGGTTGTTTAAAACCTACTTCGGAACTGTTACAGGTGTAACAATGGGTTCTATTATCTCGAAAAATGGCAAAAAACCATTACGTGAACGTAGAAACTTAGGTTCTGGAACTGGAGAAGTTGCTCCAATCGGAAACCGCTACCAAATGGACAATGACCGTTTGGATATGGTGAAAACTTTGATTGACAAGTTCAACGCTGCCGGAGCTGGACAGCCAGCCGTAATGACTGAAATTATCAACTACATAGCCGATGATATCCGTCAATGTACATTAGCTCCGCACAAACGTATGGATTATGTTGTTGGGTTGCTTCGTTCAACTGGAACTGCTTCAGTGAATATCGCGAATAACAAAGACGGTATCGAGTTAATCGACATCGTTCTTCCAGTTATTGAAAAGAAACCGGCTTCTACTGATAAAGCAACTTTAGTTACTTACATTCAGAAACAAGTTCAGTCTTTGAAAGCGACAATCGGAACATTCTCCGTAATGGAAATGACCCAAACTACTTTCAACAATCGTATTGCTACTTGTACTGAGTTTCAGTCAATGTACAAAATGATCCTTGGTAGTTCTGAGCTTGCTGTATCCGGTGGACTTCTTTCGGCTGCAATGGCCAATCAGTTGCTTGTAGGTATTGGATTGCCTCCTATCCGTATCGTTGAAGAATATGTAGTAAAAGAAGACGGAACTTCTGTGAATACGTTTGCAGATGACCGTATCGCTTTGCTCATTTCTGATAAAATCGGTAAAATGGTTTGGCACCAGCCTTACGAAGTAACTGACCCTGTTCCAAACAAGGTTTATACTGGATTGGAAGGTGGTCACTTTATCTCTACTCAACGAACTGACGAAGGTCGCTTCACGGAGTATATGGCTGAATGGATGCCGAATATCGCTAATCCAAATAAGATTGTAATTATCAATCTTGACGATCTGGATTAATGACAATCCTTGAATACATATCACAACAATTCACCTCACTGGGACTGGTTCTCAGTGAGGCTGATTGCGTGAATATGGGATTGTGGGACACAACTAAAGCAGTGGATGAATCGAACCAACCGGAAGTTTATATGGCTTTCGTAACGTACATTCCTGCACTTCTTTTGAGACCAGGTTCTGTTTCAGAGGGCGGAGTTTCAATAGTAAGGGCGCAACGTCAGGACATTGAACTATTCTACTCGAATGAATGCAAAAGACTGGGACTTAGAAATGAAATAACGCCAAGAGCTAGATTCCTATGATACAAAATGGATTTGTTCAGATAAAAATTACTTCGGGAGGTGGATTAGATGAAGATGGTATACCTATCGAAGTAGTCTCTGATTTTGGAGATAAAATTCCATGTCACATTCAAACAAACTCACACAGTAACAACGGAAAATACCAAGACGGGAAGTTTATCATAAGCTCCTATATTATTTTCATTCCAATGAAATCAGGATTCTCAACAGACAGAGTTAAGCTAATAATAGACGAAAGAGAAGTTGAGTTTGACGTTCAAAACATAGAGTTCCTTAAGTTGGTAGGTAGGATTAAAATAACCGTGTAATGCCAATCACTCAATTAAAATCGAAATCCGAAATATCCAAAATAATCGACCAAAGAGTTGACAAGTTGGAATTAAGTTTAGTAGCTATGCTTATCGGATTAGGGAAGATTTGTATTGATGATATGGAGAAAAACAGAGGTTACAAAAACGTATCTAATAACTTGAGCGATTCACGTGGCTTTGTGGTCGTAAAAAACAAATCAATTATCTATTCTAGCTTATTTAAAAACACTGTAGGAGGTCAAACAGGTAGAAGTCTTACAATCGAAAGAGCTAGTCAATCAAATGGAATTATGCTTATCGTAGTAGCCGGAATGAAGTATGCCGAACTTTTAGAAGCTGTCGGTAAAAACGTAATTACTTCATCCGAGTTAATGGCCGAAAGCTTAGTTCCCACTTTACTAAATCAACTTCAATGAGAAAGACAGCCGGGGAGATAGAAACAGACGTTTTCAATATTCTGAAAACAAGCATTCTGAAAAGTATAATCAAAGGTTTGGTTTACCGAGAAGGTATAAGACCTATTGATTCGAAAGTTGAAGATGCAGTTATTTCGTTTCTGGCGGGAGTTGACGGAGAGATACAAACCGGTGTTTTCAACCTCAATGTTTATGTTCCAAACATAGACAATGGTCAAAACAAAGGTGTATTGGTCAAAAACGTATCTCGTTGTCTTGAAATTGAGAGAATCTGTGAGAATCTCGTAGAATCAATCAGTTTATCAGGGGAGTATAAATTTAGTTTAGATTCAATTATAAAATCATTCAAAGTTGATGACATAGATCAGTATTTCGTCAATTGCAGATTGAAATTCAAACGTTCAACATTTTAATACATAAAATCATGGCAACATTATCATGGGGTAAACCTAAAATTGAAATTTGCGCATACGTAGCCGATGCAATGCCAGCTTCTCCTGTTTGGACGGTAGTTGACACCCCGGTGGAAGATACTACCAAGTTGACTCCTACAAAGGGAACTAAGTCAGAGGCAAAACAAGAGGGCGGTGGCGTAGTAGATGCCAAGTATGCTAAAAACTCATACGCATTTGAGTTTGAGTTGTACGCCAAAAAAGGCAAAACAAAACCAATCGTCGATAATGACGGAGTAGTAGTAGAACATTATGCTGTAAGATTGACACCGGAAGATGAAACATTGGAAGGCTTTATTCTTGACAAAGTATCAGTTCAGGTTGAAGATACTTACACTCCGAAAGACGGTAAAAAATGGAAGTACACTTGCGATGCACTTGAGCCAGCAACTGGCAACATTTTGAAGCCTTACACAAAAGCTTAAAAATAAAACGGATTTATCTAGGTAAGTCCGTTTTTAAAAATTGCCTTTTTAGCTCAGTTGGCCAGAGCGGAACATTTGTAATGTTTAGGTCATAGGTTCGAATCCTATAGGAGGCTCAAAATTAAATAGAATGAATACAGCAGAATCAAAAACAGCCGATACGATACTTCAGAACTCCTCGATCATACGAATAGGAGATAATGAGTACATGACACAAAAGCCAACGGCTGCAACGCTTATTGAAGTCTCTAAATATATCTCAACACTACCTGAACTTCATGTTGAGGACGAAAAAAGAGTAATATACGAGGTTCTAGCTCATGCTTCCGAGTGTGAATACATTAGCGACATACTCGCTATACTTATTTTAGGAAAAAAGAACCTAGAGCCAATAGAGGTTATCACAAAAAAATATAAGTTCGGATTCATCCCCACTAAAATAAAGTCGACATACTACCCACGAGAGGAGTTAGCCAAACAGATTCTACTTGAGCTAAGCCCGGAAGAGATATTTGAATACACATTTTCAGCCCTTGAAAGCATGAAAGTCGCTTTTTTTTTGAACACTATAATTTTCCTAAGAGATGTAAATCTACTAAAGACGACGAAAGTTTAAGCGATAGCATATGGGCGGTTGTAGCTGGAGTATGCAAGAGCTACACACTAACTCCTGATTATGTTCTGAACGAGTTAAGCTATGCTAATCTGATTCTTTACAGCGCAGTACTCCCAAGTCACGATGACGAAAAAGAAGATGAAATAATTAGGGCTGACGACCCAAAAAACAAAGACAAAGTAAATAAGATTCTATATGGATAATTGGTACGGCATAGGATTAGACACAGATCAGTTACTTCGTGACTCCGACAAGGCTAAAGCGATACTAAACAGTATCGGAAATAGTGCCGAAATTCAGGGTCAAAGACTGGACAGTCAATTTGCCAATATTGGCAAATCTATTGCCGGATATTTATCTGTTGCAGCCGTTGCCGGGTTTGTAAAAGAAGTTGCTAATGTTCGCGGAGAGTTCCAAGACTTAGAGACTGGATTCACCACCATGTTGGGAAGTAAAGCTAAATCAACAGAGCTTATGAACCAAATGGTAAACACGGCTGCCAAAACACCATTCACACTCCAAGAAGTAGCAGGTGGGGCTAAACAGCTCCTAGCCTACCAAGTTGCTCAAGAAGACGTAAACGACACACTCATAAGACTCGGAAATATATCTTCAGGTCTTAGCGTTCCCATTAGTCGCCTTATCATGGTTTATGGCCAGGTAAAGGCAAAAGGGAAATTAATGGGTGATGACCTCCGCCAATTTACAGAAGCGGGCGTGCCCATGATTCACGAATTGGCAAAACAAATGGGCGTTGCTGACGGTGAAGTTCAAAAACTCATTTCAAGTGGTAAAGTAGGATTCCCAGAAGTTCAAAAGGTAATTGAAAACCTAACGGCTTCCGGTGGAATGTTCTACAACCTAATGGAAGAAAAGAGCAAGAATATCAACGGGCAAATATCCAACCTTGGAGATACAATTTCAAGATCATTCAATGCAATAGGCCAATCCAATGAGGGAGTTATCTCTGATGCAATACTAGGGGCTACATTCATAGTTGAGCATTACGAGCAAGTAGGTAAAGTGATAGCTGGTTTAATCGCTGTCTACGGAACTTACAAAGCTGCTGTAATGACAATAAATGCGATAAATCTCATTCAAAAGGAGATTGCATACCAACAGGTTTTAGCCAATATCGCAAATGCAGGCTCCACAATTACATTATCTACAACTGAAGGTATAGCTGCTGTTGTAAAAAGCAAGCTTACGGCTGCTCAATTGGCATTAAACAAAGCAATGCTATCAAACCCTTATGTTTTGGTCGCTATGGCTATAGCTGGCGTTGCTGTGGCAATGTGGGCGTTACATGATAGTACAACAGCTGCCGAAAAAGCACAATTGGCGTATAATGAAGAAAAGAAGTTGGCTACAGAAGCCGAGGAAAAACATCGCGGAGAAATTGAAAAGTTGATTGGTGCAGCGACTAACCAGGCTCTTGCTGATATGGAACGTATCGGAGCTCTTGAATCTCTAAAAAAGAAATATCCAGAGATATTCGCGAAGTATGACATTGAAAATTTAAAACTGGCTGATATTCTTAAGCTTAAAAAACAAATTTCAGAGGCTGATTCCGTAAAGTCAGTTCAAGGGAATAAGGATAAGGTTTCAGGAATTGACAAACAAATTCAAGACGCTCAAAATAAAATAACCGGATTAAAAAACTCGGACAGAGTTACCGAGGGAACTGCTCACTCAATAGTTTCGCTTGAGAAGTTTATAGTTGAACTTCAAAGCAAGAAAAGACTATATCAACAAGACGTTGAAAAAGACAGTGTGGCATCTTGGACATCCTCCATATCCAAAATGACAGATGCTCAAGTGAAAGCCGAAATTGCCAAAAGAAACAAAATTCTTTCTGCTATAAAAGAAAGTGGAAAGTCTGATTCTGTAGGTAAAGTTGGCTCGCTTGGTTATTTCAATGCAGACGAAATAAAATCTCAAAACTCCTCTCTTGAGGCTGCATTAAATAGTAGAAATGTAATTGTAGTCAAGAATGCTGCATTCTGGGAAGATCAAAAGAAAAAAGCGACAGACTCCCAAAAAGCAATGGGAGACGACATGCTAGGTACTAAAGATTGGAAAGCTCAACAGCAACTAATCGACGAAGCTGATAAGCATTTAAGTGCCAGGTCTACGAAATCAATCACAAAAAACAAAAAAGATGCTGATAAAAGAGCTCAAGGAATAGCCGATGCAGCATTAAGGGAAACAAATCTTATTGCTAAATCAGGTCTGGATAAATTACAAAAAGAACTTGATAATCAAAAAGCACTCGATAACCTGCTAGAAGACGGTTTTGCAAAGAAAAAAGCACTCATAGACGACGACCACAAACAAGAGCTTTTAAATATCGAGAAGCAAGCTCAAGATATGCTTGAGAAACAACAAGAGGCTGAAAAATTAGCTTGGGAGAAAGGTGGTAAAAAAGGTGTTTTCAAACCAACTTCAAATAGTATATCTGACTTGTCAGCAGAAAATAAAGGTGTTCTAAAAGCAAGCTCCACGGTTGTAGAAATTACATATAAATCCAATAGCGATAAACTTGTAAAAGAACTTAAAGATAAGTATGCTTCGTTTGATGAAAAAAGGAGGGAGATAGACAAGCAATACTGGCAAGATGAAGTTTCTATAAAATCAATGTTCAGTGGCGACGCCCTAAATGTTCGACTGGATGAATTAAACAGGCAACATAAGGATGCAATAGAAGCAAACGACAAAGAAGAGGCTGACAGTGTTCTGAAAAACACTGAGTTGTTTATTCAATTATTCGGAGATATGTCCGATAAGTCTGTTTCTGACATTCGCAAAATAGCAAACGAGTCTGAAGCATTATTTGATTACCTGAAAACGACAAGCGTAAACAACATTACTCCTAAATTTGGACTTTCAGCCGATCAATTGATTTCCCTCAAATTGGGAAAATCAGAAATGAAAAGCATAGAAGATCAGATAAAGTCGATTAATTCAAATGCTGACAGTCTCGAAACTGGGTTTTCAAAAATAGGGAGCGGAATAAGCAAGTTGTTTGAAGGTTCAAAACAAAAAACAGCCGGAAAAGCCAAAGTAAAAAGTGGTAAAAACAAAATAGACAGCGGAATACCCGAATTAGTATCAGAGGGCAAAACAGAAGTTTCAATTGGAAATAAAGACCAGTTGGACGGACTTGCAAAAGAAAAAGCAGGCATAGACGCATTGCAAGAATCTTTTCAAACGGTATCATTCTTTGCCGGGCAAGCTCAAGGGCTTCTAAATGCAATGTCGACTGAAGAAGGTGACGCTGCCAGCTCCGCAGCAAAAAGCATTGGCGCGGTTATGGACGTCGCTAACTCCACAATGGAAGGTTTCAAGCAAGGAGGTGTTATCGGTGCTGGTGTAGCTTTTGCCGTATCTGTAGCAACAAAGATATTTGAATCTGAAAAAGCCCACCAGGCTGCGCTTAAGAAATTAAGAGATGAAAAGATAGCGCAACAAAAAGAGTACAACGATTTGCTTATGAAGCAAAACGAACTCCTAGAGAAAGCTACAAACATTTTCGGAACTGACGCTTATTCTCAAGCCATAGGATACGCTCAGGTCGCAGATAAGTTGAGAGAGGCTCTTTATAGCAAAGAGTCAACTGTTACGCAAAAGCAAGGTACGGGAGTATTCGCAAATCTAATGCCCGAAGTCAGAGAGTACAAAGGTGCTATTGCTGCATTGAATAACGCAAAAGTACAAACCGGTTCGCATAAGACTGGTCTATTTGGTTGGGGAGGCGAAAAGGCTGATTACTCTAGTTTGCTGAAAACATATCCGGCATTAATTGACGGACAAGGTAAATTAAACAAAGAACTGGCTCAATCTGTATTGGATAATCAAACGCTCGATGAAACGAGCAAAAAAGCCCTTCAATCAGCTTTAGATTACACGAAAGATTATGAGGATGCACTCAAATCGTTAAGTGACTACCTAACTAGCGTTTTCGGTTCTCTTGGTCAGGATATGATGACGGCCATAACCGACAATCTGGGAGATACTCAAAGCGCACTCGACAAGTTCGCGGATAATTCAGCAAAGACAATCGAAAAGCTAATGACAGATATTGCTTATTCAATGTTCCTTGCTGACAAATTCACAAAATTATCAGATGACGTAAAAGCAATAATTACAGATAAGTCATTGTCTCCACAAGATCAGGCTGCCAAAGAAACGGCTTTGCTGGGTGATTTCTATTCAAATGTAGGAGCTGACGTTGAGGCTGCAAATAAATTCTTACAAAACAGTAAAGATGCAGCGTCTAAGGCTGGGTTTGACTTGTGGAACGAAACAACAAGAGAAGCCACAACGAAAGGATTCGCTTCGATTAACCAAGATAGTGCAGACGAATTGAACGGAAGATTTACAGTTATTCAGGGTCACACTTTTAAAATAACAGAGGGAATGGATATTTTAAAAGCAAACTCAACACAAGCACTGAAGCATCTTGCAGGTATTGAAACGAACACTGCTAGATTAGAGGCTGTAGAGAGTGGCATAAATGCGGTTAAGTTAGGGATTGACACCATTAATATGAAAGGAGTAAAATTACAATGATAGGTTCATTCTCAATTAATGGCATAGATGCCTATCAGGCTTTCGGTGTATTTATATCCGAGGGTGGTTTGAATGGACTTGTTTCTTTTCCTGAACTAAAAGAACCGAATAAAAACAACTGGGCGGAACTTGACGGTGTTGAGGTCGACTTGTCAGCTCCAAAATTAGACACAAAAGAGCTCTCTATATCATTTGGAACAAAAGCAAATGCTGACTTTAATGGGTTCATGGAACTTGTTTTCGGTAGCGTTTATCACGATATAAATTTCACCTATTTAGGAATAACAAATTCGCTTCGTTTTGTTTCGTGTCCTGATTACAAAGGAGAAAGTTTGAGGTTGTTTAGCTTGAATTTCGCAGACGACTTTCCATTGCAAGGATATAGTTATGTGGCTCCAAGTTCAAATCTTATTTCTCAAAGAGGATATAAACTTGACGGAGTAGATTTATCGCAATATGGGATAGCTATTCTTGAGGGTTCTGATTCTGAAATTTCAAAACCAAGAACCGTAAAACCCAATTTGACAATAAATGTCAAGTCTCAATCCGGTGCACGGTACGATAGTGGGAGATTAGTATTTCAAGAGAAAGAAGTGAAGTTGAACTGCCTTATGCTGGCAACAAATATGTCGGATTTCTTTAAAAACAGAAATGCGCTCCTTTATAACCTATCGAAACCAGGAGAAAGAGTATTTAATTATTCTGGCGTAGACTACAAATGTTATTATAAATCTGCCAATACGAAGAAATTTAGTTACGATGGTAAAATTTGGTTTGAGTTTGAATTAGTTATTATTTTTATATGAAAATATTTAAAGACAATATAGAGCTTGTTGATTTGGTGGTTAGTGATGAAAGTTATCGTTACAGAACTATCATGGGAGAGAATGCGCTCACGCTTACATTTTCGCTTAATACTTTCATTGAAATACCTGTCGGTGCTTATGCTGACTTTCAAGGCGAAAGATATACTCTTTTAGTTCCTCAAAACTTCAAGAAAAACGATAGTCGCAATTTTGAATACACACTTATTTTAGAAAGCTCTAAATCTTTACTAGGTAGATACAAATTCAGAGACTCCTCGACAAAAAAACTAAAATTCTCGACCACCGCTAAGCCAATCGAACATTTAGAAATGTTAGTTTGGAACTTAAATCAACGTGATTCAGGGTGGAGCGTTGGCGAATGCATTGACTCAACCGAAAAGTTATTGAGCTACAATCATACTTATTGCGATGAAGTTCTAAAGATGATTGCAGAGGCTTTTAATACCGAATACGAGATAGTAGGAAAGGTTATTTCATTAAAAAAAGTCGAGTACAACAAATCCAATCCGCTTGCACTTTCTTATGGATTTGGTAATGGGTTCAAGTCAGGAGTAAAAAGGGATAATTTCAATCAATCAAAAGCAATTGAGGTTCTATATGTTCAAGGTGGAGAAAAGAATATTGATTCTACTGCATACGGATCCTCTGAACTTCTTTTGCCTAAAAATCAGACACTCGTTTACCAGGGCAGAAGCTATATTTCAGACGAAAACGGATATTCAATAAAAAGAGCCGATAAACCTCTTTCGACTTACATTGAAGATAGTTTGGATTTGTCAAATATCTACCCGTCGAGAGTCGGTGTAATTAGTGAAGTTGTAACGGTAAATGCCGATAAGAATTTCTACGACATAAAAGACTCTTCTATTCCTGAATCATTGAATTATACTGATTGTCTCGTTAAAGGCGAAACAATGACAATCATATTTCAAACCGGAATGCTAACCGGTAAGGAGTTTGACGTTTCATACAATCACACTTCGCGCAAATTCGAGATAATTCCACAAGAAATAGACGGAGTTACAATGCCTAGTAGCGTATTTATCCCTGTAGTGGGAGATAAATACGTGGTATTCGGTATGTCATTGCCTGAAGCGTACGTGTGCGATAATACTACCAAAACGGGGGCTAGCTGGGACATGTTCTTAGATGCCG
>Ga0302288_1000320_pt1 | contig 41010 bp, 25 predicted proteins | sample III_Fen_N1_1_FD_194549 | JGI IMG/M metagenome (GOLD analysis project Ga0302288, IMG submission 194549) | Peat permafrost microbial communities from Stordalen Mire near Abisko, Sweden - III_Fen_N1_1 | ecosystem: Environmental > Terrestrial > Soil > Wetlands > Permafrost | place: Sweden: Abisko...
CAATGGCTTTGTCACCTCCACCTTTTTCAACAATCGCTTTTTTTTGTCGTAATGCCAGAATGTTTTTCTTTAAAGTCATAAAAACTTCTTTTTAATTAAACATAAAGTTACGAGTCGCAATAAATGCAACCCTTATATCGGGAACAAAAGTAACACTTTTATCGTTAAAGTGTGCAATCACTTCGACATTGTTACACTTAATAAAATAAAACTATTTGTTAATAAGCACATTAAGTACATTTTTTCTGGTGGATTTGAAGCCGGCAGAATAATTTTCAAAATCTATATTCTCAAGATAAGCCACTAATTCCGGCTTGAAATCGGGTTCCTTTTGACATATTCGGAGCAGCATTTTCATGGAAAGTGCCTGCACAGCTATGGGCGACTTGAATGAAACCATCCAGTCAAAACAAGCATTAATAAACTCAACTGGAATTGAATTTGGTAATGGAATATTATTAAGAACAGACAAACAACCACGTTGCAAACCACCCTGTTTTGTCGAGATTGTAAGTTTTGCAAGTTCAATAAAATGTATATCATTAAACCATTCCGGATGTTTAGCACTAATTTTCTGACAAGCCCACGCAGCACGCCAAGCCACCTTTTCATCCGAATCAAATATTAACCGATAGACAATCTCAAAATCGGTTGGAACGACAAATATCTCTTGCGCCAGATAATCTACAAAATGCCTGGAAAGAGGTCGGAGAAGATGTTCACGGTAATCCATAATAATTTAGGTTAACCCCAAACCCCTGAAGGGGCTTTAAGATGACAGTCTGAAAATCAAGGAATTTATGAAATGTATAAAAAAAACAGGGCTTATTCCCCTTTAGGGGTTAGGGGTCTTATCTAAACACAATATCTACAATCACCTCCACTCCTACCTGGTTGTTTAATGATTTTTTTATTTCTTCCCTCGAAAGAAACAAATCATGTCGAAGAACCGAAGAAGTCAAAGTTACGTAAAGTACTCTGTTTTTTATAATCAATTCAGTTGTATATTGCACAATATTATTGCCAAGCACCGTTGGCCAGGCATCAATCAAACGTTTTTCATTCAGTGGCCTGTCGAGATGTTGTTCTTTAAGTACCTGACGAATAACATCGCTCAACAATTCTGTATTTTTTTTTCGCATAGTTTATTTTGACAGTTTACTATCTATTAGAGAAAATTGAGAGACCTATTAAACAACTAAAACAATTTAACGTAGAACCAACACTTGCCCGTTCCGAACGCCATCAGTAAATGCCATCTTATTCAACTCATAAAGACTCAGAACCTTCATTCCATAATCTTGCGAAATACTATACATCGATTCACCTGCCTGAACAGCATGAGTTTTATTTTCTTTTGGTGCTTTACTTCGCTTTGTATCAATAAAAACACGTGTTCCCGGTTTTAAATATGTAGAAGAATTGACTTCATTATAATTTCTTAAACGTTCTTCAGTCAGATTAAATTCATCTGCAATTGTAGCATAAGTATCACCGTCCATCGATGTAACAAGTTTTACTTTATTTACTTTTACAACAGTATGTTTTACCATTGCATGCACCGTCCCCATAGTTGCCTGACTTACAGTTTTTTCATGTTCTTTTCTCAATTCTCTATCAGCAACAAAATTATTTGAAGAATTTTCACCCAAATCATATTGATGCAAGTTATAATTTTCAATAATAGAAATAAGTTTGTAAGCATAAGTTGGGTCAGTAGCATAACCGGCTTTTTTAAGTCCGTGAGCCCAACCTTCATAATCAGTAGGATCAAGATTAAATAAGAATGCATACCGGCTTCTGCTTTTCAGAAAAATTGCATGATCTTCGTAAGAGTCGAGTACCTGACTGTATTTACGAAAACATTCATTCTTTGTTTCATCGTCGTGATAATACTTATCTCCATTCCAGTCGTTACACTTAATACCAAAATGATTATTCGATTCTTTAGCAAAGCTACTTTGCCCGGCTCCCGATTCCAACAACCCTTGAGCTAAAATAATACTGGATGGAATTCCATGCTCTTTTTGCTGTTTCTCTGCTAATTGATAATATTGTTCAATATACGCAAGATAAGCACGACTTCTGGATTGAGCTGGTACTAATAAACTAACAGATAGAAATGTAAGTAAAATTCGGGTTCTGATATTAATCTTCATTCTTTAAATTTATTGTTTTAACATGCTACAAAATTAAAACTAATTAATCAAAAAGAGTCGTTTGATTAGATATTTTTTTAATTTTGTACTTCTTCAAAGATAAACATTTAAACAGCACAATGAGCAACTGATAAAATTTACTTAACCAACACATTCTTGCAAACAAATATATGACAGAAAAAACAATAGAAACGAAAGTTTCGATTTACAGTTTTGACGAACTAAATGCATCACAAAAAATACTGATAAACAAAGCCAAAGAACAAGTGAGCAAAGCGTATGCTCCTTACTCAAATTTTCATGTTGGCGCCGCCATTGAACTTGAAAACGGCGAAATATTTGCCGGAAGTAATCAGGAAAATTCAGCCTATCCTTCAGGACTTTGCGCTGAACGTGTAGCTATGTTTTTTGCCAATGCCCAATATCCTGATATCGCCGTAAAAACGATAGCTATAGCTGCATTTACAAATGGACTTTTTTTGCCGGAACCTATTACTCCTTGTGGATCATGCAGACAGGTTTTACTTGAAACAGAAACACGATTTGAGCAAGATATCACCATTCTTCTTTATGGAACCGAGCATATATTTCAAATAAAAAACGTTAGACAATTATTACCATTATGTTTCGAAAACAGGAGTCTTAACGGTTAAGTTGCATATAGAACAGCTCTTTATTCTATTAAAATCATGTTTTTTTCAAAAAAAATAACTATATTGCGAACGCAAAAAAGAAAGGATGATTCAATTCCAACTTTTAAATTGCAAACCAATGGTTTAATGAAAAAAACTGAATTTAAAATAGAATATCAACTCAAGACTGCTTCAGTCAATATACTGTGGAATTCGATCAGTACTCCGTTAGGGTTAGCCGAATGGTTTGCTGATGGGGTTACGGTTAATGACACTGAATATGTTTTTTGTTGGGAGAAAAATGAACAAACGGCTTATTTAATTAACACAAAACCCAATGTTAGTGCTCGATTTCAATGGGAGGATGATTTAAATACCGACTATTATTTTGAACTAAAGATTGATGCACTAGAAGTTACCGGCGAAATGGCTTTAATTATTACCGATTTTGCTGAAAAAGGAGAAAAAGAAGATTTAACCTTACTTTGGAATAAGCAAATTGAGACTTTACGAAGAAAAACCGGAATTTAAATGCCAACGCATACATCGTCAGGAAACAACGAAGATAAAAAACCATTTGGCTAAGTTGCTGAATGGTTTTTCTCTTTCTAAAAAACGAACAAGCTCCATATTAAGCTAATTTCGCAAATCAAATACTTGATTATTGAACTTTTTGCTGTAATTTTGTTGCTCCAAAAAAAACAAGCATGTTTCGGATAAAAAAAATCGACTCTTACATATTTAAACGCTTTATTACGCTGTTTTTAATGACCTTTCTCATCTGTATTTTCATTTTGTTAATGCAGTTTTTATGGAAACATGTTTCAGAATTAATTGGGAAAGGAGTTGGTTGGTCTGTTTTAGCTGAATTTTTCATTTATGCTGTTTTCTCTATTGTTCCAATGGCGTTGCCACTTGCCATTCTGTTGGCTTCGTTAATGACTTTTGGAAATCTGGGCGAAAATTTTGAACTCACCGCCATGAAAGCCGCCGGAATTTCTCTATTCCGAATTATACGGCCACTCATCATCTTCATTTCATTGGTTTGCGTCGGTGCATTTTACTTTTCAAATTACGTATTACCCATTGCCCAGACTAAGTTATACACTCTCATTTTCTCGCTTCGCCAAAAAACACCTGAATTTGATATTCCTATAGGTGAGTTTTACTCAGATATACCCGGAATAAATATCTACGTAAGAGGAAAAGACAATCATAGTCTGAAAAATTTGATGATATACGATTTTTCAGGAGGATTTGAAAATGCAATGGTAACAGTTGCTGACTCAGGACGAGTGCAATTTACAAACGACAACAAATATATTCTGCTCTCCCTTTATGATGGTGAAAGTTTTTCAAATTTAAGCAACCAACGAATTAACAGTTCGTCCACAAGTATTCCATATCGACGTGAAACATTCAAGACGAAAGACATGTTGATGGATTTTAATACAGAATTTAATCGTCTAAACGAGTCAGTTCTTAAGGATGAACACGTCAGCAAAAATTTCAAACAACTTACACATTCTATCGACTCCGTAAGCAAAACGGTGAACTCACTCAGTGAACTTCAGGGGAAAAATCTTATAAGTCAACATTTTCTTGGCAGAGATGTTATAACTGGCGTTCGGTTAAATGATAGCTTAAAGAATAATCGAAAAATAGTAAATGTAGACTCACTATTCCTTTCATTGCCCCAGGATAAAATGGTCAGGGTAAGTAATTCGGCTTTAGACAAAGCAAATACAATGAAAAACGCGATTGAGTATAACAGAACCATGATTAACTCACAAGTAACATATATAACCCGACATGAAATAGAAAGACATAGAAAATTCACACTTTCATTTGCTTGTCTGATTTTCTTCTTTATCGGAGCACCACTTGGAGCAATTATTCGTAAAGGTGGACTGGGAATGCCGGTAGTAATTTCGGTAATCATGTTTATTATTTATTATATTATCGACAATACGGGCTATAAGATGGTAAAAGAAGGCCTCTGGCTATCCTACCAGGGCATGTGGTTAAGTTCATTTGTTTTATTGCCAATTGGTATATTTCTCACTTACAAGGCAGTAATAGATGCAAGTATATTAAACACTGAACAATACGTTAAAATATGGACTTTGATAAAATCAAAGTTCAACGCCATAATAAACAGAAAAATAAAACTAATTGATTCAAAATGAAATCAACATTAAATACAATTGAGGAGGCTCTTACCGATATTCGTGATGGAAAATTTGTAATCGTGGTGGATGATGAAGATCGCGAAAACGAGGGTGATTTTGTCTGTGCAGCCGAAAAGATTACGCCAGACATGGTTAACTTTATGATAACTCACGGACGTGGAGTAGTTTGTGCTCCGCTTACCGAAGACCGCTGCGACGAACTCGAACTGGAAATGCAAGTAGATAAAAACACATCTATGCATTCTACCCCTTTTACTGTAAGTGTTGATATGCTTGAAGGTTGCACTACCGGAGTTTCTGCAGCCGACCGCGCCGCCACTTTTCAGGCTTTAGCTAATCCTCTTTCTAAACCTGACACCTTTGGTCGTCCGGGACATATTTTCCCACTAAGAGCTCGTAATAAAGGTGTTTTACGCCGCGCCGGGCACACCGAAGCTGCTGTTGATTTAGCTCGTTTAGCAGGATTACAACCCGCTGGTGCATTAATCGAAATTATGAATGAAGATGGTACCATGGCACGTCTTCCTGATTTAATGAAGATTGCCGATAAATTTAAAATGAAGGTGATTACTATCAAGGACCTTATTGCTTACCGCTTAAAAACCGAGTCGTTAGTAGAAATGGGTGAAAAAGTAAATATGCCAACTAAATATGGCAACTTTAAACTGATTCCTTTCCGCCAAATTTCAAATGGAATGGAGCACGTAGCATTAATAAAAGGTGAATGGGAAAAAGATGAACCAATTTTGGTTCGTGTTCATTCGTCATGCATTACCGGTGATATTTTTGGTTCTATGCGTTGCGAATGTGGAGATCAGCTTCACAAAGCCATGCAACTTATTGAAAAAGAAGGCAAAGGTGTAGTTGTTTATATGAATCAGGAAGGTCGTGGAATAGGATTGATGAACAAAATAAGGGCTTACAAGTTGCAAGAAGAAGGCATGGACACAGTTGATGCAAATTTACATCTGGGTTTTAATGCCGACGAACGTGATTATGGTGTTGGTGCTCAGATTCTACGTGAAATTGGCGTTACCAAAATTCGTTTAATGTCAAATAATCCTGTTAAACGTATTGGTTTAGAGGCTTATGGTCTTTCCATTATTGAGAATGTGCCCATTGAAATTGAACCCAATAAATTTAATGAGTTTTACATGCAAACAAAAAAAGTACGCATGGGGCATAATTTGAAATACGTAAAAGGGAAAGAGGAATAAGTTTCTTTGTTTATAAAGTGTGAAGTTCATAAAATCAAAATATTTAATAGCGTTTTTGAAAAAACCATAGACTTTCCAGGTCTTTACAAATTTTACTCTTTATGGACTTTCTAACCAAGCACTAAAGCATATCTGAAACGAGCATTGAAACAGAGGTTTGAATCAAGAAACCATGTACATTGCGAATTCTATATGATAAACAACAAAATAAAATTCATACATGAAAACAGCATTAATCACCGGAGCCACTTCAGGTTTTGGACATTCCATAGCTTTTCGCTTAGCCGGATTAGGCTATAATCTTATTATTACCGGTCGCAGGGCTGAAAGGTTAGCCGAATTATCAAAACAATTACAGTCCGATTATTCTATTGAAGTATTTCCACTTTGTTTTGATGTCAGGGATAATGACGCTTGTACCAAAGCTATTCAATCGCTACCCAACTCGTTTCTGAAAATTGACCTGCTCATTAATAATGCCGGACTTGCAGCCGGAGCTTCTCCCTTTCAGGAAAGCGATTTGACAGATTACGACCAAATGATTGATACAAACGTAAAAGGGTTACTTTATATTACTAAGTTAATTGTTCCGGGAATGATTGAACAGCAATCCGGTCATATTATCAACATCTCCTCCATTGCCGGAATTGAGGTTTATCCAAACGGCAGCGTTTATTGTGCGACGAAACATGCTGTGAATGCCATTACCAAGGGCTTGCGCCTCGATTTGGTTAAACATGGTATAAAAGTAAGCTCCGTCTCGCCCGGAATGGCTGAAACTGAATTCTCGATAATTCGTTATCATGGCGATGAAGAAAAAGCTAAAGCTGTATATGCCGGAATTATCCCGCTTAATGCCGAAGATATTGCAGACACGGTTGAATTTATCGTCACCCGCCCCGCTCATGTTAGCATCAATGATATTCAAATTAATCCTGCTCAACAAGCTAACACTTACATTACACACAGAAATGTAAATTAATTGGTTTCAGATCGTTGATAAAACGTCATTATTCCAAGAATTTTTGACGAGTAATAACATTATTTAAAAAAATTACCCTATTTTTGTCTCTCTATTTTTTCTCAGTTGAAATTTTGAAAGTTTTGCAGCAATGCAAAATAAAATTTATTAAAATAAATATTGAAAATGAGCCCACTTGATTTAAGCAAGGATCCTGAAATCGTACCAAGCGAAACTCCTGAAGTTACTGAAACAACAGAAACAACAGAAACTATTGAAACTATTGAAGCAGTTGAAAACAATGTTATTGACGAAGCAGTCAATGTTACTGAAACTGTTGAAGTTGCAGAAGTGCCTGAAGTAATTGCAAGTACACAAGTTGCTGAAACTGCAGACGAAGTTGCCACAAAAGAGCCTACAGAAACAAACTTGGAAGAAGTCGTTGTGAAACAACCCGAAGATGCAAAATTAACTAAGTCTGATTATAGTGCAAACACTAAAGCGGAATTAGTAGCTGCACTTAAGTTGCTTATCAACAAAGAAGTGGATGCCGTAAAAGATGAAGTCGAACTAATCAAACAGTTATTTTATAAAAAAACAAAAGCAGAAATTGAGGAACTAAAGAAAGCTTTCGTTGAAAACGGCAATGAGGAAACTGAATTTCTTGCTCCAAAAGACGAGTTAGAAGAATCATTTAAAGCTTTACTTAATGAGTTTAGAGCCAAAAAAGCCTCAGTTATGGCTCAACTAGAGAAAGAAAAAGAAACTAACCTGCTTCAAAAACAACATTTGTTAGGTCAAATGAAAGTGTTGGTAGACAGTAATGATGATGTTTCCACTCATATTAACGAGTTCAGAGCACTGCAACAAAAATGGAAAACTATCGGACAAGTACCTGCAAGTGCTTCTACTGATTTATGGAAACAATACAATCTGTATCAGGAATCATTTTGGGACTTAATTAAAATAAATAACGAACTTCGCGAATATGATTTCAAGAAAAATCTTGAATTAAAAACCACACTTTGCGTAGCTGCTGAAAAATTAGCTTCGGAAACAGATGTTATATCAGCTTTTCAACAGTTGCAAAAACTTCACGAAGAGTGGCATGACCTGGGTCCTGTTGCCCGCGAAATACGTGAACAAGTGTGGAATCGCTTCAAAGAAGCTTCAACTGCTATTAATAAAAAACACCAATCATACTTCGATACAATACGTAAACTCGAAGACGAAAACTTTGAAACTAAAAACGCTTTGTGCGAAAAAATTGAAGCTTTCGATTTTAGCAGTCTGAACAACTATAAAGCATGGGATGAAGCTACTAAAACAGTTTTGGCCTGGCAAGAAGAATGGAGAACCATTGGTTTTGCACCACGCAAAGTAAATCAAAAGATTTTTGACCGCTACCGTAAGGCTTGTGATGCTTTCTTTGCAGCAAAAGGTGAATTTTACAAGGAAACTAAAAACGTATTGACTCAAAATGCGGATAAGAAAAAGGTCTTATGTGAAAAAGCCGAGGAGTTGAAAGATAGTGTTGAGTGGAAAGAAACCGGAGATAAGCTGATTCAACTTCAAAAAGAATGGAAAACCATAGGACCGGTTGCGAAAAAATATTCCGACGAGCTTTGGAAACGCTTCATTGGTGCTTGTGATTATTTCTTCGAACAAAAAAATAAAAACACATCAGGTCAACGTACTGTAGAAACTGAGAATCTGGCTAAAAAGAAAGAGTTGATTGCAAAAATTATTGCTTTTGAAAAAACAGATAACCCAGGTGAATCTATTACAGCCTTACGTGCTATCATGGGTGAATGGAACACCATAGGACACGTTCCTTTTAAAGAAAAAGATAAAATATATAAAGAATACCGGGACGCAGTAGACAAGCAGTTTGAAACGCTAAACGTAGATTCTTCGAACCACCGCATGGATTCGTTCCGCAATAATTTGAAGGATATGAGTTCGAAAGGCGACAATAAGCTGTTCCGCGAACGTGAAAAGCTGATGCGTGCATACGAACACCTTAAGTCGGAAATTGCAACTTACGAAAACAATATCGGTTTTTTCTCTTCTAATTCTAAAAAAGGTGGTGGATTAATTAAAGAAATGGAACGCAAAATTGAAACACTGAAGGAAGAAAGTAAATTGATTGAACAGAAAATAAATTTGATTGACGAAAACATTCAATAGTTAAATATATAAATAAAAAAAATCCGCAACCAAATTAGGTTGTGGATTTTTTTTGTTTAAAATACCCCTTAATGTATTCGCTGACGTTCTTCTGAGTTTTCAGATTTTGAGGAATATTTATATTTTGATCTTCCTATTTGATATTTTAGACTTATTCCTATATACGTATCATCAGCATCAAACACATTCAAATTTTGTCCGGGCAAAACAGAACGTTGGCTGGATGTCATTTGATTAAACAGGTCATTGGCTGTTAACGTACACGAAAGTGCTTCGTGGAAGAAACTCCGTTGCAATGAGAAGTAAAGATTCCAATAAGGTTCATTGTAACTTGTAGCCCAAGATCCTTTTCCGTTATATTGAAAGCCAATATCGAGAACAACTTTCTTTGGCAGATTTATAGAATTTTGAAATGTTAAGTTACGCCCCGGTGTGTTATTATTTCTTCTGATATTACTTTCATCATAATATGGATAAGAATTCGTGAAAAATGCTCCATACAGAGTGGTACTCCACCAAGCGAACAATTGCTTATTGAATGACAAAGAAGCATTATAACGACCAACATTATCGCCGTTTTCAAAACGAACATTGGTTAATTGTGCTTGTAAATCATCCTTAAACACCATAAAATAAATAGGATGTATTGAGTAATTATAACCTACCCGTAATGACAGAAATCCAAAAATATTAAATGACACTTGTAGGGAATGTATATCTGTAGAGCTTAAATTTGGATTCCCCTTGCGGTTTGTCAATGAGTCTACGTAAATACTGGGATCGAGTGCTGAAAAAGAGGGTCTTGAGATACGTTTGCTGTATGAAATACCGGTTGAGAAGTTATCGGAACAAGTATAATTAATTAATGTACTGGGGAAAAGTCCAAATTTATTAGTATTCAAAAAAACATTATCATCTTTTCGGGCTTTTCGTAAAGTCTCTTCTCCTCTCAATCCAATTCTAACTTCCAGCTTTTTATTTAATTTCACATTAAGAGAAGCGTAAGCAGCAAAGTATTGTTCATCAGTTTGGTAATGTTGATACAAATTAGTACTACCAGTCATATCTGTTATGTTATCACCTTTGATCCAATAATATTTAATACCGGTTTCAAGCTTTGTTCTGTTGCTAAACGGTTTTATGTAATTTTCCTTAACAGAGAGAATCGTAGGTATTTCTTTATTAAAATTACTATTCCAGAATGCCGGATTATTTTCAGTACCCACAATCTGATTATAAAATAGGTTGGTATTGTCTTTATGTCCAAAAGTATAATCAACTATTAATTTGAGATTCTGACCCAACGTATCTATTTTATAGTCATAATTGAGGGTGGAATTACTTTGCAACGATTTCTGAGATTGCTCCATGTGTGTATTGAAATCGTTATACAGCGAGCTGGAAAAATGAGTAAGCTGATTCCTGTTTATCACACTATTACCGATATAATAACCATTGCTTTGAAAAGTCAGCGTTTGATTCTTTGCCATGTCAATGTCAACAGAGAGCCGATAAGAATTTTCCGAATCATGTGATATTGAAGCCGCATGCATATCCATAGTAGAGGTGGATGAAAGCGTGCTGTAGTTATTTTCAAATGTCTTATTATTGTCAGTTGAATGATCAATATAAAGATTGGATGTTATTCTTCCTGCCTTTAATGTTCCTTCAACAAATCCACTTCCTGTACTTCTTCGGGATTGAGTAAAAGTGCCTCCAAATCGGAGTAGATATTGATCCATACGTTTTAGTGTATTAATCAATACAACAGCATGTCCTTCGGCATCATAAGTCGCTGAGGGGTTATCAATAATTTCAATAGATTTAATATTCTGTGGATTCAGCATCTTCACTTCATTCATCGAATACACTTCTTTGCCATCGATATAATATTTGGGTGTACCCTTACCTGCTACAATCAGCTCCTGATTTGCACTTCTAATGAGTCCCGGAGTCTTCTGAAGCATATCATCACCATTCAGCGCATTTGCCAGTATACTGCCATCTACAATCACAATAGTTCTGTCAGCTTTGCTTTGAATAATTGGTTGTTGAGCAGTAACGGTTACTTCTTTTATGGAGTTAGGTTGCAAAACCATAGTTGGCAACTTAGTATCTCCTCCTTTTATTTCAATTGTTTGCTTTAATGCAGCATAGCCAAACGATGTTATTTTCAACACATATTTATTTGCCTTGATATCATTTAAACTAAAGGTTCCATTGGCAAATGCTGCACTGGCAATTACTGAAGAGTCGGTGGGAGCTATTAAAGCCAAGTTAAAATAATCTACCGGTTTATTATCTGTGCCAACAACTTTTCCTGTTAACGAATCTTCTGCTTGCGCAATGACAACAAACTGACAAAGAAAAAAACAAACTATAATTCTCATAAGTCTTCAAAAAAAATAATAGTAATAAAAAAATTTATAGTATCCATTTTTTACAGACACTACCATAGCTTTTACTAATCTCTCGATAGCATCATAGGTTATTTTCTAATAACAAGGTATACCAAAGTTGATATGCTAAATTATTGCTTTTGTCTTTTGTATATTTCTTTTCTTGTTGGACAATTGCAAATAATGTATTTTCCAAAACTCATTTTGTAGTGACAAATAATCTGATTGCATTTCACAATGTGTACTTTGCCGTCTAAGCAGCGCTCCACTTTACCGTTTATTTTGAAGAATTCTGTGTGTGCTTTTAAACATTCAAAGTTTCTTCGACAATAAGCAGTTTCTTTTAAAATTTTATTATCTATTTCCATAATTTTTTCAGATGTCAACTAACGGCATTATTTCAATATCCTTAACATCAATAATAATATGTAGAATTTCAGTACTTATTTTGTATTGTTATTTTCAAGGAAAACTGTTTTTTTATGTGCAGTTGCACCACCTGCGAGAGATTACGATTGTATATTTATTCATATATCCTTCATTTACAACTCACAATAAGTCCAAATACACAACATTATAACATGAATTCACACTTTTTTGAAGTCCAAAAATAACACATATTCTTAACACTCCCAAATTATTTGGGTGTTATTTTTTAATTTAATTTCAGAACCCTTTGTTAGTGGGGGTTTCAGCAAATTAATTATTTTTTTCTTTTATATATAATATTCTTGGTAATCAAAAATAAAAAAAAGACCTGATTGAAGAGTTTCAATCAGGTCTTATGTATTGATATTATAAAGAATTACAAGAATTTAATCACGAGTTACAAAAGTGTTAATCGGCACAATCCCTCAAAAAAAATATAAATCATTTAATATTATTGCACATTCAATTATTCAAACATATTTCTGAAATGTGCAAAGAAATTGCGTGAAGCAGAGGCATTCGGTTTTACATTGTCAGATTTACCAAGTTTCTCCATAGCCGTTTTTTCTTCCTTATTAAGATTTTCTGGAATATAAACGCCAATATTTACAAGCAGATCTCCCGTTCCGTAGCGATTAACGTTAGGTAATCCTTTTCCACGTAAGCGAAGTACTTTGCCGGGTTGAGTTCCGGGAGCAATAGTTACTTTTACTTTTCCTTCTACCGTTGGTACTTCCATTGAACCACCCAGAGTAGCCATTGGGACAGTAAGCAACAGGTTATATATTAAATCATTTTCATCGCGAATCAGTTCCGGATGAGGTTCTTCTTCTACCAGCACCAATAAGTCTCCGTTCACTCCTCCCCTACGCGCTGCGTTTCCTTTTCCGCTCACCGATAGTTGCATACCCTCCATCACTCCTGCCGGAATATTGATAGTAATTACTTCATCTTCGCGTACAACTCCTTCACCGTTACAATGTGTACATTTGTCTTTTATAATTTTACCATCGCCACCACAAGTCGGACATTCAGCTGCTGTTTGCATTTGACCCAGAATGGTGTTTTGCACCCGCATAACCCGTCCCTGACCATTACATGTTGTACAAGTTGTTGTTGACGATCCGTTGGCTCCACCAGTCCCATTACAATGCGAACAAGCAACCTGTTTCTTTACTTTTATTTTTTTCTCAACACCGGTAGCTATTTCAGCCAATGTCAGTTTAACTTTCACACGTAAGTCTGAACCTTTCCGAACCCGTTGTCCGCCACCACCTCGCTGGCTTCCACCAAAACCGCCAAATCCGCCAAAGTGACCGCCGAAAATATCACCAAAATGAGAGAAAATATCGTCCATATTCATACTTCCGCCGCCAAATCCACCTCCGGCAGCACCACCTACACCGGCATGCCCGTATTGATCGTAACGTTGACGCTTTTGGTCATCACTTAGTACTTCATAAGCCTCGGCAGCTTCTTTAAAATTTTCTTCCGATTGTTTGTCACCCGGATTTTTATCAGGGTGATACTGAATTGCTTTTTTACGATAAGCTTTCTTTATCTCGTCGGCAGAAGCTGATTTAGACACTCCCAGTATTTCGTAATAATCTCTTTTGGACATATAGTAATGTGATAATAAGTTGATTTGATAATGTTATAACAGGACAATGCGATAATTATTAACTGACAGCGATTAACTGTCAATTGTATTTATTCACCTACAACTACTTTAGAGAAACGAATCACTTTCTCGTTCATTGTATAACCTTTCGAAACACAGTCGACGATTTTACCCTTTAAATCCTCAGTTGGTGCCGGAAAAGTAGTAATAGCTTCATGAAATTCCGTATCAAACACCTCATTTTCGGTAGGAATTGCTTTTACTCCATTTTGCGCCAGAAAAGCAATGAATTTTGAATAAATCAAATCTACACCGTCTTTAACCGCCTGAACATCTTCCGAAGTTTCCATGGCTTTAAGTCCACGCTCAAAATCATCAACTAACGGCAACATATCAACCAATACTTTTTCACTGGCAGTTTTCAATAAATCCACACGCTCTTTCATGGTTCGTTTACGATAATTATCGAATTCAGCCATCAAGCGTAAGTTTTTATCATTCAATTCAACACACTTTTGCGCCATCAACTCCATTTCATCCACAATTTGGTCTGCAGCTTCTTCAGTAGTTTCAGGAGTCTTAGTAGCTTCAGAGGTTTGTGTTTCCTGAGTTTCACAGCCGTCTTTTACTTCCTGATTATCTTCAGTATGCTTTTTATTTTTCATATTCATTATTTATATTTACTATGCTCTCACGTAAAAATAATGAGAGTTTGGGTTCAGCTGTTTGATATCTCAATAATTTTGCCAAAACACCCGAATTCCGTTTTTGGCAGAAATCGGGTGGCAGAATGTCAGAAACAACTGTTTTATTTCAACTTTCAGGACAAAATGAACAGTAGAATCACTTATTTATATTAATTTTTTTATTCTTACAGCCAATAGTCAGAGGTACATTAGAAACCTCATTTATCGTGTCAGCATAAACTTAAAGCTTACACCAAAATTAGTAGACGATACAGGATAAGATGATGAAATAAGCGGCGTACTCGACTGACGATCATAGAATAGCTGAATATTAAGCTTAGCACTGAATACATAATCTGCCATAACTTTCAGGGCAATTAATTTATTTCCACTCGAAGCCTGCGTTATATCTTCTTCTACTTTGCGTAACAGGGTTTTAATATCTTTATACGATACATCGGCACTAATCTTCAAATCGTTCTTGACCTTGGTTTGCTTGTCAGATTTAAGTCGGAGAATAACATCAAAATCTTTTAGTACATAGCCAAGCCCAACTTTATACTCGTTACTTCCTGTTTCAATCAATTGAGTACTCGACAGATTAAGTACCATAGTGCGTTGTTTGCTGAATTCCAATTTACCGGTCATACTGTTTTTCATTGCCACATTCACTCCAATCAGCGGACTAAATTGTTCTGTTAGTGACACATCTGATATATTATACGGTGAAGATGGAATAGCATTGTTATCGCTCTGCACGTCGCGGATATAGCCCAAAGCCGAATTGTCGCCATCCAATCCTACCCAGGTAGAGTAAGAAGTATAAGAACCGATACTATACTTACAGGTATAAGCATGAGTCAGACTCACCGATTTAAAATGATTCTTTATCCAGGGAATATTAGATAATCCATCATAACTAATCCGCCAGTTAGGCAATACGCTGAGCAAAGACAGGAACGGATTAGTACTTACTGAATTCACATCCCGCCCTGTATATGCAGCCAAAAATGCAGGAATGAGAACATCTGTAGAATTTATATCATACATCCCTAATGCAGAATTATAACTGGTGTTACCCAACCTATTCGTTTTTAAAAAACCGGCATTGGGATAATGAGTTCCGATTAATTTGCTATTTAATTTATCGGCTATTATCTGGCGATATGCAAGGAACTTATCAAATAATTCTGATTTATAGTTATTTTGTGCAGTACCCATGGATTTAAAAGCCGTAGACAAAGCTACAAGCGAGATATTATAACTTCCTGTATAAGTCTCAGGCATATCGGGAAACATGTATTGGATAGAAGTATTCCTGGTCTGATAACGTTTTGCATTTAAATCAATTTTTAAACCTGGAATTGGTTCCAAAGAAGCTTTAATATCCAAATCGGATGTATAAGCACTAGTAGCCGGTGTAACAACCGAGTCATTCGTCACCAACCAATCTTTATCTTTAATGCTCTTAATAGTATTAACATCGGTAAATCCAAAAACAAAACCATAACCCGGTGATAAAACTCCATTCACACTTTGTTGTCCAAGGAAGTTCGGTTGGTACTTAAACCCCGGCAATACCATACTGTTCGATTCGCGATAAGTAAATGAAACCTTACGTACCATCATCAATGCGCGAACAGCAAAATCAATCGATGATTGAGCCTGCGACTGGACATTAGGATCCTGACTAACCAAAGTAAGAAGGACGCTATCGGCTTTTAGAGTAGGAGTAATTTCAATGGTTGTTGCATTTTTTATCTTATAATTCAACAAAACAGGTTTTCCGGCTCTATCAACTGCAGTGAATTTAAATTTCTCACTTCCTAATCTATGATTAATCGTAATTAATTTATTCTTTTCAAGATTCACGTTCTGAGTAAAAGTGCGGGATTGGAATTTAGGCTTGCCCAACGATGATTGTGGTCCGAAACGACGATTTATATCTTTCAGATACTTGGATTTATTGTAAAGATTTTCGAAATTAAACTGTCCATCCAGTTGCCAGGCACCCATGCTTGTAGCTATATTACCCAGATTAGTTGAACCCTCAATTGCGGCCGTACGATTCCAACTATAATTAGAATTATAGCTGGCATTTGAAGTAATCCAATCCATCATCGGAAGTTTGTCGATAGGCAGTCTCCACGAAGCATTAAATACTTGTTGATAGCTGTAAGGCACACCCAGTTTCTTAATATTCGACCAAACAGAATCACGCCAAGATTCATAATACTGCTTACCTATTTCGGGAGTATTGTATGGCTCTATAATGCTGGCATTCATGGCTGTTTGAAGTCCAAGACTAATCGATTTGGTCAGGTCCCATTTAATATTAAACTGCCTGTTCCACATAAAGTCTCTACTGGAATTCAAATCCAGACTTCCTCCAGTTGTTGAAGTTCCACTTAAATCGCGCAGTTTAATCTGAGAATACTGACGATCCATATTGGAACTCATATTCAATGAAGTAGGCAAATAATTAAAATTAAAATCTTTAATTATTCTAAAGATCGGACTATTCAGAGCTTTCACTTTTTTGAAAGGCTCAACCGGTTTGGGGTTAAATGAAAAACTATAGTCGACCGATGCTTTTTGCTCCTTGGTCATGTTTTGTTCTACTTCCGGACTATGTTGATTTGTTTCGGTGTAAGCATAAGAAAATGTGACGTTTGCTGGGTCATAAAACTGTGGCGTCTTACTTTTTATATTTAGTTTTGCTCCTGTAATGTTGAAACTCTTTGACGAGTTTACCGTTTGAGACATTTGTTTCAACGAATCTCTGGCTGCCCTACCAACGGTATTATTCAACGCGTCGGAGAGTAATACATCCTCATCAAGCGGATTATATTTAGGCGAAAGAGTTTCGTTAGAATAAGAGTAATATGCCGGTATTTTTAGCTTAGCCTTTTCAGGAAGAAAACGTCCTAATTCCAAAGAGGTACTAAAATTCATTTGATATAAATCATCCAGCCTTCGGGTGTTGACATTGCTTTCCAGACTTCCATATCCGGCAGTTTCAACTCTTCCTGAAAAATTCATTGTTCCCACATCCGACAATCCGACTGCAACATTAGCCATACCGGCCCAACCACCAGATTCATCGAATTCGGACATACGCATTTCATTTACCCATATTTCGCCTGATTTAGTTGAGTTACTTCCATTTCTGATACCAATCATAATGTTTTCAACGTCGGAAATTGAAGGGTTACCAACCACCGTAACTTTATTCAACGGTTTATCAGGATCATATACAATGTACGGAATCACGTTGGACACATTGGATGTATTACTTTGTTTTGCTTTATTCCGCTTCAATTTCGTACTGGTAAGCACATCAAATGAAAAATCAAACATATTCTCGGGATACCAAACTATTTCCTGATCAGATGTTTTACTTCCTGAATAAATTCCATCAGGCGTAAGACGTAGTGGTATTTCATATTCATAATAGTTATTTACCATGTCAGAACCAAGACGAATAAAACAGGTCAAATCATGATCTTTTAAATTATCTGTTTCATCTTTCTTTTCAGCGTGAACAAACATCTGTAATCGTTTATACTGACGCATATCATAGGATGTGTTCTTATAAACCCCACGTGCATCGCCCGGTGCCAAATCACTGACACGCAAAACCATCGACTGTTCGTTTTGTTGAAGCAATTGAGGCTGACCCGGATCTGTTTCACGGGTTACACCCGGAGGTAAAACGTAGTTTATGGGCGATCTATTCCCATTTTCCTCTATGTTAACAGCCTGAATATCGAGTGTTCCATCCGAAGCAGGCACAGAAGAAGTGCTGTATAAAGGTTTTGTATAGCCTCTCCATTCACCACGTACTAAATCGAGTGTAGCCAAACGCAGTGTGACAGAATCACTGAAGTTCTTCATGAACATACGAATGAAACGGATAGATTTGAAATTGCGGATACTACCTATTTTTTCATAATTTTCGCGAATTGGAATTTTAAACTGATACCAGGTAACAGGACCGGTTTTATCACTAGGTTGAGAGGTAATTTTATCAGTGATATAATTTTTACCAACTTCCATGGTATTTTTATCTATCTGGACATGATATTGATAGTATTTTTCATATTCATTCATGGTATTATCACCATTAATATCTTCGCCATCAGGTATAGAAGTAGCCGAAGTTGCATAAGATTCAGTCACATTATCAGCATCAGGCGAATTGCCTTCAGGTCCGTTATAGTGTTTATAACGGTCTATTATGTTCACCTGATTTTTATCATAATCAGAACCCCGGTAGAAATGATAGTTATCTCCCGCAGGATCTTGTAATGGTGAAAACTGATCACTCTGCATCTTAGCTAAAGCAGCAGGTGTTACTCTGGTTTTTACCGCATCCACATAATCTTTATAAGCCGGAAAAAGAAACTCATCGGCAGTAGACAATCCATCCAGTCCAATATCCTGATTTTTACGTGCTCCCGGTGAGTTGTCAAAAGCATTAACCGTTGATTGCGTTTTAGGTACCCGTCCCCAAGTTGTAGTCTCGGTCTTGGTCACATCACCGTCGGCAGGTAAGCCATTTTCGAATGATTTTTTGCCATCTTTTAAAATATCCTCACTTACATCGCCTAAATTGAAATATAAATCTCCGGTTTTGTCAGTCGTCAGTCCATCTTTAACATACGGATCCATCATCCAGAATTCGATATATTCGATATTCGATGCTTCAAAATCAGTGGCATCCAATTTCCGCATAATTCCACCCCAACGGGTTTTTGGACTTGCCAATGTTCCATCCAGATTCATACCTGCCGAAACAGCAGTTGGGTTCACATCCAGATTATAAGGACCACGTTCGGTTGGATAGAATGACAAATTCAGAACAGTCATCCTTGATGACTGGGTAGCCAGAGTTTGTTTATAGGGAAAAATTTCTTGTTCCAAAACATTACGTGTAAGGTTGTTGGATTGGATGGCTTCATTGTTTCGAATATAATCCGGATTCGAGCGGGTATCACTATTATTGAAAATAGGGTCAACATAATACCACGAGAACAAAGCTCTGTTTTTACCATAATTCACATTGCCACTCAGTGCCGCTTCCGGGAAAAGCGCATTTTTTGTATCGGGATTATAAGGCGTGCTGGCTAAAAACCAACTAGTAGGATAATGAATATCAATAGAAGTTTGTGTAGATTCAAAATCGTCAATATAAGCCAGACCTGCTGAACTTACGACACTGGAGTGCCCTGGTATTAATTGAGCAAATTCGGCATTTACAGCTATGGTCGATGGTTTTGTGGCATTCACAAATGGCAGAACATTGATCATTTTTGTGAGCAATTGAGACTCTGTACGCCACGAAGTATTAGCTCCCCAAATGGTATTGGAAATTGGTTCGTTACCTGTATTAACCTTTGTAGTTAAAGGCGATTCGGAAAGGTGCATAATAGTTCCACCAACACTGAAATCTTTATTAAATTTATATTCTAAATGTGTTCCAAGTAAAGTTTTTCGTTGCATACTGAAAGTTGATTGATTTTCCAGCTTTACGTCAACATTTGTACCTGATGCAATCAGCGATTTATTAAGAATGGTTACAGTCCCCATCGTGTAATCGACTGTATAGTCTGTGTTTTCAACCAAAGTAGTTCCACCAGCCGTCACGGTTACCGAACCGCGAGGAACATTCATGGCATTAAGCTTTATTTCCGAGCCCGACGAGCCTTTGTAAGCCCCAACTAAACGGAATTTATTTTTCTCACTATACTGCTGTGCAACTACCAAAGTTGAATCGTACAATTGCGGATAAGCATATTTTTCTGCTGTCTTGGCAAGTTGGTTTGTGCTATTAGTAGGACTATTAGGGTCATAATTAGGATAAATAGCTTTTGCTAAGTGTAAGCCAAAAGGCTCAAGAACAGGAAAAATTATGCGCCCTGTATTTGAAAGCACAGTATAACCCTCCACATAGTCAAACTTACCATCCGGGCCAATTGCATTTTTAGTATCCAATCGGTCGAGATTCATTACTTTCAGCAAAGTTTCATTTTTTATATTACCTTCAGTAATATATTGTAGTTCGGTTCCAATTGAATCATTCCGATAAACAACATTCAGTTTAAAATTATCCGGTTGAAGTTGAAGCGCACCCAAATCATAAACGTTTTTCATCATCAACTTCCAGGAAGCCAATTGTGGAGATTGAGTGGTTGATTTTATCAGCTTTATCATCAAAGCCTGAGGTGCCGTGACAGGATCGGTTGAAAATTCCCCAACTTGATAAACATCCCCCTTGTAGGTGTATTCGTATGCTACACCCAGCACTTCATCTGGATTCAATGCCGTTTTTAATGAAATGAATCCAAGATTAGGACTATATGTATATTCGGCAGGGTCTAATTTGCGGGCACTTTCAATTTTTTCATAATCTTCGCCACCATTTATGCCAAGTCCACTGTATGCCGAAGATAAAACAGAGTTAGTTTGCTGAATGTCACGCACACCACCCAGTCCGGTTACTTCAGCATAAAGTGAGTTAGCCTTATTGAATGGGAGTTGAATTCCGGGTGTAGCTGTCCAATGATTATTATCAATTACATTTGTTTCAGCCAAATCCATAAAAGCCACGATATTGCGTGCCTGATCGTAATTTCCACGTTTGTTGGTTACCCAAACTTCCATTCGATTAATTGTTATTCCCGATGAAATGTATGGAAGTTTACTCATCCATCTTTCATAATTATCCCGAAAATAATGGGCTAGAAAAAAGTGTCGGTTATCATCATAATTATCAATAGGGATATCAAATTTGGTAGTTTGCAAACCACCTTTTGAACTTACAGTTTGAGTCTGCGATTCTTGTTGCGAAGCAATGGCAGTAACATTCAGCCGTCCAAACTGCATTTCACTTTTAATACCAAACAGGGCAGTACTTCCGGTAATTAATGAGCTGTTAAGTGGCATACTCACATTTCCGGCTTCGATACTTTTTATAATATCATCTTCTTTTCCTTTGTAAGCAAGTTTTACCATTTTTTGGTCAAAGTCAAAACTGGATTCGGTATTGTAATTCAACCCAAAATTCACTTTATCACCCACAGTTCCATTTACATTCAACTGAATTTTTTCATTAAAATCAAAGATATTTGATTTTCTCATCTGTTCAGTTAGCGCCGGATTATCTATCTTATTGGTTTTATAACCAAAAATCAACTCAGCCGAACCTTGCGTTTTAATTTGAACCCCACCTGGTCCGAAGACTTTATCCGCAGCGCCGATATTGAATTTCAAATCGGATTTGGAGTATTTATCTTCGTTATTTACAGTTGCTTTATTATTTTTTTCTTTCCAATAACTCTGCATCTCTTTTTGCGCAGAATAAGCACGGTATTCCTGATCGGTCATCAAAAACGGAGTTGCTATTTCATTGTTACCTGCAAAAATCCGTAATACATAATTTCCCGATTTTGTATCATATTCCACCACCGATTTTACGTTATCCGGCTTAGGAGCATCCATCGCATATTTTGTATTTAGCTCTTCGTAAGTATTTTGGGTGATTTTTTTAATCGGAAATTTCAGTTTGGATTGCTGATTGGTATCAACAGGAGTTGTAGTTATTTCAGCAGGTTGGACATCTGTCGAAATATGCTGAGTTCCCGCTACAAAAGCATAAGCAGAACTTAACACAATACTACAGAAGACTAAAATGGAGATTGTTTTATTCGAAAAAATCATAAATATCAAAAATATTGCACTGTTATTAATGCAAAATCATAGTTCGGTTTTTTATCTCGGTATGATATCCTAAGCTGATATAATGACTATCACATCATTTTCAATGCTAGTTTAATCAATTGTTCTACTTTCAGGGCAGGTTGTTCCTGAATAATTTTTTCAACGGTTTTTTGTGAAGCTGCAGCGGCAAATCCAAGCATTACCAATGCAGAAACAGCTTCTTCTTTTTGCTCGTTTTGCGCATTTGGGACGAAATTAGCAAATTCTCCTCCACCAACACCTTTCACTATTTTATCTTTCAAATCGACAATGATTCGTTGTGCTGTTTTAGTTCCAATGCCTTTGATTGCATTCAAGGCCGAAACATTTCCTGAGGCAATCATTTCCTGAATTTCCTGAGCCGAATAGGATGACATAATCATTCGGGCTGTATTAGCACCAATGCCCGAAACAGAAATCAACAGCAAAAACAGCTGACGTTCACTTTGCAATCGGAAACCGTATAGCACATGTGCATCTTCCCGAATAGATTCAAAAACATAAAGTTTAGCCGAAGTTTGCTCGCCCAGAAAAGAAAAAGTAGGTAAAGTGATATGTATAAAATAACCGATTCCACCTGTTTCAAGCACTACAAAAGCCGGTGTAAGCTCGGTTATTTCTCCTTTTATATAATCTATCATTGATTTAAATCCGTCAAAGTGATATTCTAAATTTTTAACCTGCAAATATACTTAATTTTTTTTGCATCTCAGCCTATTTCTTTTTTATTGTCAGGCATATCAATTACACTAGACTAAATAACGTTATTTTGATTAAAATAGTACAAAACGGCATTAAAATATGTATACGAAAAATTAAACACAACAAAACACATCCTGAGTTTGTTGATTATAAAATTAAAGTTTAATATTTAATTCAAAAAAAATAAATTATGAAACGATTAAATTTTCTTTTACTTCTGCTTATTCTCTTTTCAGCGTTTAGCTTCGGACAATATAAATTGCCTGATTTGCCTTATAAATACAATGCTTTAGAACCATACATTGACAGTACTACAATGCATATCCATCATGATTTGCATCATGCCACTTACGTTAGTAATTTAAATAAATCATTAGAGAAGCATCCTGAACTATATAAGAAAAGTGTTTTGGAACTAATTCAGTCTCTGAATGAACTTCCGGCAGATATTCAAAATGTCGTTCGGAATAATGGCGGTGGAGTTTACAACCACAGTTTCTTTTGGAAAATAATGGCTGCACCAGGAACAGCTAATATGTCACCTAAACTGGAAAAGATTCTGAGTGAAAATTTCGGAAGTGTGGATGCATTCAAAGCCGAATTTGAAAAGGCTGCTGTGGGTCGTTTCGGATCGGGTTGGGCATGGCTGATTAAAGAGCCTTCGGGAAAATTACGCATCATCTCCACCCCAAATCAGGATAATCCACTTATGTCTGGTGCTGAGGTTAAAGGAATACCTGTATTGACTTTGGATGTTTGGGAACATGCCTATTACCTTAAATACCAAAACAAACGGGCTGCCTACGCAAAAGCCTTTTGGAATGTAGTAAACTGGACGGAAGTGGAAAAATTAATTGAGCAATAAGCAAAAAAAATATTCATTTTGCATCTTAAAATATCAATGAAAATCCTGCTTAAACGCGGGATTTTTTTTGTTGGGTAAAATGGACTTAATAACAATCCATCTATTCCCTGCACCCTATGCCAAACAAATACTATTATCTCATCAAACACCAATAAAACCACACTTATGCTACAATAATAATCCATTTGCTATAAAAATAATCTAATATTTATACAGATTTCATTCTTTTCAATTATCTTGCAGACAAATTTAAACAATGTAGTTTTCATGGAAAAAATTAGTTCAACCGAGGTCCTTGAATGGGCAAAAAGTTTTCTTAGTAAATCAGAAAAAGAAATTACAGGTGATGAGTTAAAAGAGCAAAAAAAATATGCTATCCTCATCCAAAATCCGAGTGACAAAACATTGCTTTCAAAAATGCTTGATGAGTCGTCACAGATCCACGACAACAAAAAGTTGGCGCTCCGTATTAAAATATTAGTTCAACAGTACGGCATTCCAAAATTCTTAAGTCCCACTGACGCTTTTCTTTTTAAACTTTTTACGAGTTTTGGTTATCGCTTTTACTACATTGCTGTTCCTATAATCAAATATCGTCTTCGCTCAGACACCGCAAAAGTAATTATCAACGAAGAAGCATCATTTCTGAATCATCATTTAAGCGAACGTCGCCAACAAAAAATCGGTCAGAATGTGAATCTGCTTGGTGAAGTGGTACTCGGCGATGGCGAGGCTGACCATCGTTACAATCATTACCTCGAAGCATTGAAAGATCCGCAAATAAATTATATTTCCATAAAAATATCAGGAATCTATGCTCAGATAAATCCTTTCAACTACGAGCAAAACAAAATTGAGCTTTGTGATCGTCTTACCCACATCTATCAGCAATCCATCGACTATCCGTATATTGATGAAAATGGAGTTTCAAGTGCTAAATTTGTGAATCTGGATATGGAAGAGTATAAAGATACCGAACTTACGCTTGATATTTTTAAAACCGTTTTAAGTCTTCCTCAGTTTAAAAGCTACTCGGCGGGAATTGTAGTTCAGGCTTATCTGCCCGATGCGTGGAATTTCCAGACTGAATTGCTTGAGTTTGCAAAGAAACGGATAACCGAAGGTGGTGTTCCATTAAAAATGCGTTTGGTAAAGGGAGCTAATCTTCAAATGGAGTCTATCGTTTCGTCGCTAAAAGGTTGGGAAAATCCGGTTCTTCCAACTAAAACAAATGTTGATGCAAACTATCTCCATATTCTGGATCGGGCATTGCAACCCGAAAACACACAAGCGTTACACATCGGCGTTGCTTCTCATAACTTCTTCAGCATTGGTTATGCTTATTTATTAAGCACTAAAAACGGTGTTGAAGATGGAGTTACTTTTGAAATGCTGGAAGGTATGGCAAATCACTTACCACGTGTGATGCGAAACCTGGGAAAACAAATTATTTTATACACGCCGGTGGTAAAAAACGAACATTTCCTCAATGCCGTTTCCTATTTGGTACGTCGGTTAGATGAGAATACAGGTAAAGATAATTTCCTGAGTTACTCATTCAACCTTAAATATGATAGCGAACAATGGAATTTCCTGCAAAAACAATTTTTGGAAGCTTTTGCTATGAAAGATACAGTAGAAGCAAAACCGTTCCGCACACAAGACCGAAACAAAGAACCGAAAACCACCAACAAAGATTATAACACCTTCCACAATGAATCGGACACAGATTTTGATTTAAAACCAAACCGACTCTGGGCAGATACTATCCGCACCGAATGGAAAAAATCGGCAACCGATAAGCCTTATCAGATTCCGGTTCAGATAGGAGAAAAAGAATTTAGTTCGGAAAAGAAATTTCGCTATATTGACCGCAGCCAGCAGGAAGAAGTGTGTGTATGCGAAGCAGCATTGTCAAATCTGGAACAAGTAAAGGAAATTCTGACCACTTCTGAAACCGATTCGTCGAACTGGAGAAAAACAACTTTAGAGGAACGGAATATAATACTGCACAAAGCAGCTGACAATTTAGCTAAAAGTCGTGGACACTTAATTGGATGCATGTCGGCCATTACAGGCAAAACTTTTGGCGAAGGCGATGTGGAAGTTTCGGAAGCCATCGATTTTTGTCGTTTCTACCCTGTTTCCATGAAAAACTTTATGGAGTTGAAAACAGTGTCCATCACACCTAAAGGAATTGTACTGGTTATTCCGCCCTGGAACTTTCCATTGGCCATCCCGGTTGGAGGAGTTGCAGCAGCACTTACCGGTGGCAACAGCGTAATACTAAAACCGGCTACAGTAGCATTACCTGTGGCATGGGAATTCGCCAAATGCTTTTGGGATGCAGGTGTGCCGAAAGATGCACTGCAGGTAGTCTGCACCGATGGTCGTGAACCGTTGAATTATCTGAGTGCACATCCATCCATCAAACATATTATTCTTACCGGTGGTACCGATACGGCTTTCCGCTTACTTGAAAACAATCCGACTTGTCCGTTATCGGCCGAAACCGGTGGAAAGAATGCCATTATTCTTACATCCAGTGGTGACCGTGATCATGCTATTCAGAATATAGTTACGTCGGCATTCAGTAATGCAGGACAAAAATGTTCGGCTTGTTCGCTGCTATTACTAGAAAAAGAAGTTTACAATGATCCTGATTTCAAAACAAAACTGATAGATGCTGTGACTAGTATGCACACCGGTGGTGTGTGGAACGGCGCTAACGTGGTAGGTCCGATGATTACGAATGAAAATGACAAGCTGCTTTACGCCATCGACCATTTAGAAGAAGGTGAGTGGTGGTTGGTGAAACCCGAGTTTGCCGATGATAAACGTTATATTCTGAAACCATGTGTAAAATGGGGCGTAAAATCGGATAGCTATACATTCAAAAACGAACTTTTTGCACCGCTGTTGGCAGTGGTTTGTATTGATGATTTGCAACAAGGAATCAATCTGGTAAATTCGTCAGAATATGGTTTAACTTCAGGCTTGCAAAGTCTGGATGAAACAGAACAACTATTATGGAAAAACAGTATTGAAGCTGGGAATCTTTATATAAACCGTGGAATTACCGGTGCTATTGTAAACCGCCAACCGTTTGGTGGTATGAAGCGATCGGCATTTGGTGGTGGTATTAAAGCCGGTGGACGCAATTACGTTTCATGTTTTGTAAATATAGCAGAGAATGCTCAGGCATCCGGCTCAACAAAAGCGATTCCCGAATTCAAGGATTTCTCGTCCAAACTGAATGCCGATGAGAATGCGCGTTTCCAAACAGCTGTGGCAAGCTACATCGAAAACATGGAAAAAGAGTTTTCTGTAGAAAAAGACATTCATCAACTGATGGGTGAAAAAAACACCTTCCGCTATTTAGCTTTGAGAAACATGGCTTTGAGAGTTCAATCAACTGATGCCACAAGCGATATATTTATGATATTGGCCGCAGCTCAAATTGCTAAAACGCCGGTTACGCTAAGCATTAGTCAGGAAGATCCGAAGTTGGAAATGTTGAAATCGTTTACTCAAAAAGGATGGACTCTGGTTGTACAGACGGAAACGGAGTTTTTAAACGAAATGAACAATTACGAACGCGTTCGCACTTGCTCCGATCAACTGTCAGCAGAACTTCACCACAAAGCAGCCGTATTGGGCAAATATGTTGCTACGGCGAAACCACTTGTTGAAGGACGATTGGAATTACTTCATTACCTGAAAGAACAAAGCATTGCTTTTGAATATCACCGTTACGGTAGTATTACAGAAGAAGTATAAGAGGAACCTGAAGAAAAAAGAAAAATCACTTTTTCAAAGTATGATGCTTTGGAAAAGTGATTTTTTTATTTAATCATTAATAGAACAACAGACAAACCGGCGAGCCGACTTTGATTTGTTTTCCGGTATTGGTAAGTAAACCGGTTTGAATATTACGTTTAAAGATCACAATGTTATCTGTGGATTGATGGCCTACAAAAATATATTGTCCATCGGGTGTTATAGCAAAGTTGCGTGGCATTTTGCCTCCTGTAGGTATTTGTTGTTTAAATCGCAGCTTTCCATCCGCAGCCACCGAGAAACAGGTAATATCATCTGCCGATCCACGATTGGTAGCATACAGGTATTTCTTGTCGGGCGAAAGATGAATATCGGCTGCTCCGTTTACAGTGCCGGCTTTACGGTCGAGCGTGGTTTCCTGCAACAATTTCAGTTTGCCGTTTTTCATTCCCAACACCGAAACCGTTCCGTCTATTTCGTGAACCAGATACAGCCTTTTGCCGTCTTTCGTAAAAACCGAATGGCGCGGACCACTTCCAGGTTTTACATTTAGAGTATCGACCGGAGTCAGAATATCGGTTTTTGCCGACGGATTATAAGCATACACGGTCACTTTATCGGTGCCCAAATCATTGACCAAAGTATATTTCTTATCAGGCGAAACAATGATTTGATGCACGTGAGGTTCTCCTTGTCGCTCCGCATTTACACTTTTTCCCGCATGCTGAATTATCTGCAAAGCATCGGTCAAAGAACCATCTGCCTTACGACCAAAAACAGAAATACTTCCTCCTGAATAATTCGCAGTAAATACGTGATTGGGGGTTGTTGCAATATAACAGGGGTCGGCACCTTTAGTCAGGTAGGTATTCAAAAAAGTTAGCTTGCCTGTTTTGTCATCAAATTGAAATGCATTGGCAGAACTGACATCACCATTTTCGCTTACCGAATACACATATTTTTTATCGGGTGTAAGTGTTAAAAAGCTTGGATTGGAAATTCCTTTGGCAACCGATTGTTGGGTAAAAGCACCGGTTTTCAGGTTGATATTGTACGAATAAATTCCCTGACTCTTATCAGGACTTGTATAAGTGCCTATTAATAACCGATACGTTGAATTCTGAGCAAACATCGGCATCAGCAGCATCGAAATTAAAATGGCAGAAATTATCTTTTTCATTTTTTCTATAATTAAAAAAGTTTCAACAAATTGAGGTTTCAAAAGTACTTCTTTTTTCAGGAAGTTACCCGGACTACAAAACAAAGTCTATCAAAAATATGTTATTTTTACAATCAAAGAAATTACATGTAATGATAATTTAGTAACGGGGTTTATTTTCTGGAAGTCTTTGTAATGTAATATATCAATAATAATTTCAGAGAATAGATTTCAGTTTTTAAATTTCAGATTTCAAACAATTAAATAAAAACAATATGTCAGACAAACATATAATCAGAACTGAATGGAAAGGTAACATGGCTTTTGAATCCGACGTTAACGGTCATAAAGTACGAATGGATGCCGGGATAGACGGTGGCGGACAAGATTCCGGTTCCAGTCCTAAGAAACTTCAGCTCGTAGCATTGAGCGGTTGCACAGGCATGGATGTAGTTTCTATCCTGAAAAAAATGCGTGTGGATATTGAAAAATATTCGATAGAAGTGCAGGGTGATGTAGCCGATGAGCATCCGAAATATTATACAAAAATGCATGTTATCTATGAATTTACCGGTAAAAACCTCCCACCCGACAAACTGGAGAAAGCCGTCAGGATGTCCGAAGAAACCTATTGCGGCGTTGAGGCTCTCTACCGAAAAGCCATTGAAGTGACATCGGAAATTCGTATCATTGAATCCTAGTGAACCGCGGATTCTGCAAGATCATCTAGTCAGAAATAAATAAGTAGTTACAAGCAAATAGTTACAAGTTACAAGACTGTCTATCTGTATTTTGATTTTAGAAAACATATCATTAAATATTATTACAACTAATGGAAATCAGACATATTTTCGCAAATAATCGGAAATGGATTAAAGAAAAACTTAAAACGGACGAAAATTATTTTAAAAATTTATCGCTGGGTCAGAAGCCGCATATTCTTTACATCGGGTGCTCGGATAGCCGTGTAAGCACCGAGGAACTTATGGGAGCTCAGCCCGGCGAAGTTTTTGTGCACCGCAACCTGGCCAATATGGTTCCGAATACCGATTTGAGTTCCATGTCGGTTATCAGTTATGCCGTAAGCACTTTAAAGGTGCAACATGTGGTCATTTGCGGACATTATTACTGCAATGGAGTGAAAGCTGCCATGCAATCGGCCGACATGGGAATTCTGAATCCATGGCTTCGAAACATTCGCGATGTGTACCGCTTGCATAAAGACGAATTGGCACTGGTAACCGACGAAGAAGAAAAATACAAACGGTTGGTGGAACTAAACGTGCAGGAACAATGTGTAAATGTGATTAAAACTCCCGACGTGCAAAGAGCCATTAAAGAAAGGGGACTCACCGTGCACGGTTGGGTATTTGATGTTCATAGCGGGGAGTTGATTGATTTAAAAATCGATTTCGACAAAATTCTGGAACATATTATGGAGATCTATCGGATCGTATAATTTTCAGTTCAGACAGTTATACATTTAAGTGCTTAAACATCTATAATGTCATATTAGAGCTTATTCATACAAGGAAAAGTTCTAATTTAACTTGAGTTCGGGATAAATAAGATTACAGGATGTTCCACCTTTGAGAAGCTAAAAAAAGGAAAAGCTTCCTAAACAAATCGGAACGACGCTAAACATTTGAAGAAGCCATCTAAACAAACCGGAACGACGCTAAACAATTCGGAAGGGCGCTAAACAATTGGAAAAGCCAACTGAACAAATCGGAACCGCGCTAAACATTTGAAGAAGTCATCTGAACAAACCGGAACGACACTAAACAATTCGGAAGGGCGCTAAACAATTGGAAAAGCCATCTGAACAAATCGGAACCGCGCTAAACATTTGAAGAAGCCATCTGAACAAACCGGAACGACGCTAAACAATTCGGAAGGATGCTAAACAATTGGAAAAGCCATCTGAACAAATCGGAACCGCGCTAAACATTTGAAGGAGTCATCTGAACAAACCAGAAGGTTGCTGGAAAAACATAAATACATGTCTAATCTTTAAATCAGGACATTTTGTGGATAATCAGTTTGAATTAATCCGTTTGAAAATCCGATTTTGAATATCAGAAAAAAAAGACAATAATTATAACTATAATACTTTTGACTTCAAAACTTCTTTAATTCTCATGTATAATCATTTAAATAGCAACATTGATGTAGCGATGATGATTAATTCACCTACATTTGCGAGAATTGAACTTATATCGGTTCAAAAACATTATAGTCCAAAAAGCGTATGAAACTCATAATAATATCAAACCGGCTTCCTTTAAAAGCTTCGAAACTGGATAGTGGCGAATTTGAATTTTCACGAAGCGAAGGTGGATTGACAACCGGGCTTGATTCGCTACAGATGGATGTGGAGAAACACTGGGTGGGATGGCCGGGTGCCTTTGCCGAAACGAGCGAAGAACAAGAAAAGATCACAAAGCATCTGGATGAATTCAAGTTTCATCCCGTATTCCTGACAGCCGAGCATATTCAGAATTATTACGAAGGATACAGCAACAACGTACTCTGGCCATTGTGCCATTATTTTTATTCATTTGTAGAATACGAAAACAAATACTGGGAAACCTACAAAGAAGTTAACGAAATGTTTTGTCAGGCCGCTATTCCTTTTATTGAGCCGGGTGACATTGTGTGGGTACAGGATTATCAGTTAATGTTACTCCCACAACTATTGCGGAAAGCTTTTCCGGGAATCAGCATCGGATATTTTCATCATATACCTTTTCCTTCTTACGAACTTTTCAGGGTATTGCCCGAAAGAGACGAACTACTGCAAGGTTTACTGGGTGCCGACCTGATTGGATTTCATACTTACGATTACATGAGGCACTTCGTGAGTGCCTGCGAAAGAGTATTGGACTTACAGTTTAAACTGGATCAGGTATCGCTTGATAACCGAATTGCTTTTGTAGATGCTTTCCCAATGGGCATTAACTACACACTCTACTACGACACACCCATGCTTCCGCAAGTGCAGCAAAAGGCATTGGAACTGAAAAACAGCTTTGGTCCTCATAAATTAATCCTGTCCGTAGATCGACTGGATTACAGCAAAGGAATTATACACCGGCTAAAAGGTTTCGCACTGTTTCTGGAAAAACATCCGGAGTACAAAGAAAAAGTATCGATGGCTATGATCATTGTTCCTTCGCGCGACAAAGTAGATCGGTATGCCGATTTAAAAACAAAGATTGATGAGCTAATCGGGTCTATCAACGGTATGTATTCAACCATCAACTGGACTCCGGTGTATTATTTTTACCGTAGTTTTGATTTTGAAGAATTGGTGGCCATGTATCACATTGCCGATATTGCGCTGGTAACCCCGCTTCGCGACGGGATGAATCTGGTGGCGAAAGAATATATTGCAGCCAAACGCGAAGATCCGGGAGTACTAATCCTTAGCGAAATGGCCGGAGCTGCCATTGAACTGACCGACGCAATCATAGTCAACCCAAATGATATTGAACAAATAGAACGTGCCATTCTGGAAGCTTTGGAAATGCCGGAAAAGGAACAGCTAAAAAGATTAAAGGCTATGCAAAAAATTGTTGCAAAACAGACCGTAAACAAATGGGCCGGTGACTTTGTAACTGAATTGAAAGCTGTAAAACAAAAAAACAATGATTTAAATACTGAACGACTCGACGAAGATACGTTCCTCAAAATTCAGCTGGATTATCGCACTGCTAAAAAAAGATTATTTATTTTAGATTACGATGGCACCTTAGCCGGATTTAAAGGTCGGCCTGAAGATGCAGTTCCAACAAAAGAATTAATGGGAATATTGGAGAAACTGTCCGATAACAAGAAAAACAAGGTGGTGATTAGTAGCGGTAGAAATCAGGCAACGCTTGAGAAATGGTTTGGAGAAATGCCAATTACCCTTGCTGCCGAACATGGCGCCTCCTACAAAGAAGACGGAGCCTGGCATAAAAACCTGCCGTTAACTCAACCGTGGGATAATGAAATTGTGGACATCATTCAGTCATTTGTTGATAAAACACCGCGTTCGAAACTGGAAGTAAAAGAGACGGCTTTGGTTTGGCATTACCGTAATGTGGACGGTTGGTTGGCATCCATACGAGAACAGCAATTGTTGGTTGCGCTCATTGCGCCTTGCGCCAGACAGAATTTACAAATCATGCGTGGAAATAAAGTAATAGAAATAAAGTCGCCTTACCACAACAAAGGTTCGGAAGTACGCAGGATATTAAAGAATCACAGTTTTGATTTCATCCTGGCCATGGGCGATGACACCACGGATGAAGATACGTTCCGCGAATTGCCAAACGAAGCATATACCATCAAGATAGGTGCCATTTCGGAAATAGCCCGGTACAATTTACGTTCTCAAACCGGCACATTGCCTTTCTTGAAACGATTGGATGAGGACGAAACTGAGAAATAGGAGATTTGTAGAATAGAGCAAAGATTAAAGACAAAAGATTAAAGAGCAAAGAGAAGTCGTCTTGACTTCTCTTTGCTCTTTGTTGAGTATTTTCAAAGCTTCGGAGAAGCGATATTATGGTAGTCTGTATTATTTAGTTTTGTTTAAGCGAATGAGCAACATTATACTATCATTCAGTATTGTCCGGTAAACTTTATAAATTAAGTTTTTTTGTTAGAGATTTGGCTAACGCCGATTTTCAATTCTCACTTCGTTCGAAATGACAGTCAACGTTTTATGTTTGTGGGGTAGGGGTAGGTTGGCGGCTTCGCCGCCAACCTACCCCTACCCCACAACAAAGACATTGTAATGATCTGTCATTCTGAGCGAAGCGAAGAATCTAATATTATTTACCGGACAACAATGACTATCATTAAAAAGTACGACCAAACTTCATTGTAACGCACTGTCTTTATTCTTTGCTCTTTCTTTTCAAGGTTTAATAAACCTCGATACCTCTTCAGCATCAGTAAAAAGGCGGGCTGTATTAATTAAAGCCAGATGAGAATAAGCTTGAGGAAAGTTTCCCAACTGGCTTTTTGTTTCAAAATCGAGATCTTCGCTAAACAGACCAAGATTATTGGAATACGTAATCATTTCATCAAACATCACACGTGCTTCTTCCTGTCGGTCGATAACAAACAATGCCCGTATCATCCAAAAAGTACAAATGGTAAACGCTGATGTGGGCACACCAAAATCGTCAGTATTATTGTATCGAAACATCAGACCCTTATATCGCAATGAATTGTAGATGGCTTCAACTGTTTTGCGGTAACGTTCATCCTGAGGCGTTATAAAACCATAAGTTTCCATCAATAACAGCGACGAGTCAAGGTCTGTATTTTCATAGGTCTGCGAAAAACTTTGGATTTCTTCTTTCCAACCTTTGGTTAGCACATCCTTTTTTATAGCCTCGGCCACTACCGACCATTTTGTAGCCAAATCTTCTTTATAAAGTAATCTGGCAATGCTTACAGCTCTGTCCATAGCTACCCAACACATGATTTTCGAAGATACAAAATGTTGTTCGGTTCCACGAATTTCCCAGATACTTTTATCCGGCTTTCCCCAGTCGTCGCTTACTGTTTTCGCCATGTTTTTCACTACTTCAAACATGTCTTCTATCTCGTCCAACGTGCCCGGGAAATAACGGTAATACTGATAAATAACGTCCATCAGATAGCCAAACGAATCGTTTTGTTTTTGGTGATAGGCATCGTTACCAACGCGCACCGGACGCGAATTTTTATACCCACTCAGATGTGGTAATTCTATTTCTGTCAAAATTCGCTCACCACGAATTCCATACATTATCTGAAAAATATCGGATTTTGTTTTAAGAATATTCTTGATGAAATTCATAAACCGCTTTGCCGTTCCCTGATGACCTACGAACAACAACGTTTCGATGGACATGGATGCATCGCGAAGCCAGCAAAAGCGATAATCCCAGTTTCTGGTTTGCCCTACCGATTCAGGCATGCTGGTTGTCAAAGCAGCCAACACTGCACCTGAACGCTGATACGACATCAACTTCAAAACCAGTATGCTTCTTTCTATAATATCGTTGTAGAGCGTGTATCTTTTAGAGCGGTTCGTCCAGTTCATCCAGTAAACGCGGGTTCGCTGAAATTCAAGCTCCACCCTGTTCTGATCTATTTTAATCAGTTTTTGGTTATTGGATAACAATAGAAATTCGTCACGAATCAGTACGAATTCATCACCTTTCAGTATTTTTTCAAAATCGAGTCCGGAATATAAATAAACCGAATCAATTTCGTTTTGAACTGAAAACACCTTCACATAATCCGGTTGCATTTTATAGTTCACTTTGTCGCGCGCATAATTCAATGCAGGACGAAACTCTACCCGAAAGCGTGGAGTTCCATGCTTTAACCGGATTAGTCTGTAGATTTCGGGTGGTTGAAAATATTCGAGTTTTTGGTCAATGCGATACAAAGGCATAAAGTCAATGACCTCAAAACCTCCTTCGATGGAATTAAAAGTAGTTGACAAGATATTGGTATGCTCAATATATTTTTGCGAAATAGTATAATGACTATCGACAACAAAAGCAAAACTTCCACCTTTATCCTCATCTAATAATTTAGCAAAAATGGACGGAGAATCAAAATCCGGAAAGCAAAACCAGTCTATACTCCCTCTATCGGAAATCAGAGCGGCTGAGCGGCAATTGCCAACAGCACCATAGTTGAAATGATCCATATTTTAGCTTTTTAATTAGAATACATATTCTATCAAACACAAAGCTAAACAATTTAGATTAATAATGATTTTTTTATGACCAACTTATAACAAACTGAGTTCTTCATTCCGGTAAATTGGATGAAATGGAAAAATCAACCTTAAAAGGCAGAAACTATGAAACGAGAAACAATAACAATAAGAAATACGAACTCAGATAATATTCAAAATTACATTGAGCCATCTAAAAATGGAACTGTATGGATGACAAAAAACAAGAATTCAAAGAGCGATGAAAGCCATATCAACTGTCGGATTACTTATTCATTTGTTTAGTAAAATGTCTATTGCTTTCGTCAATCTGATTTTTTAAATACTGATTCGCACTGATTATACATTTCAATTTATAAGCTACAGAAGTAAAGTGCTTATTTATTTGATTTATCGAATATATCTACAATTGGGGTACAATAAAATTTGTCCTTCGCTCGCGCAACGAAGTGAAATAAGATATTCACTGAGCTGACGAATAAGTAATAATTGACTTAAAGCTTCCAATAAAAAACATTGAATTTCATGATGGCTTACCTATCTATACCTGTATTTTCATTAGCCTCAAATTTGCAACAAACGCATTTGCAACAAATTTGACCGTTATCTGACACGAAACAGCACTAATATCTAGTGAAAATTAGGATAACTTTGTATTCAATTTCATAGCAACATCAATACACTGTTTTTGGATTAGACGTAACATGCAATAGTTCAAATCTAAAATTTAGTGTGTTTGGAGATTCTGTTTTAGGTTAACGTTTTTAAATAATTAATGTGTTGCATTTGAGATTGATTGGTTAATTGATTCGCACAAATTATTTATTAGTATTAGGTATTAGTTAATATTGCGTGCATGAGGCTGATTGTTCTGCTCTGGTCAGCACAGTCAGCCTTATTTTCATGATGTATTTTTGTAAGTGTTGTTAATCAACAATTAAGTAACACTTACCACAAGCCCAATGGAATCAAACAGTGATATATTTCCAAAATTATGACGAGCAGTAGTAACAACTCTAAATCAATCTTTACATTAAACGATGACTTTAGTTAAATAAAATCAACTTATCAATGAGTCATGTATTTTGATTGGTTCTTATGAGTTTACAAACCGGTCTACATTCAGAAACTTTACTTATAAACGAATAAAATAATGCTGTACTAATCTGAATAGTATCACCCATTATTTCAAAATATTATCATATATAAATATCAAAAAATAAATTAAAAATGAAATTAAATCGTTTTCTTTTAGCTGCAATTTCCTTGTTGGCAATGACTCCTATTTTTGCGCTAAGTAAAAATGGCAAAAAAGCGGAAACACCCCAACGGGTAATCAATGTTGATTATAGTGCAGAAAAAGGTGCTATGAATACCATGTTCAAGCAATGTGTCGGAGCCGGAAGAGCCAACGAAGGTCTTCGAGCCGATTGGCAGCAACAATTGGCGTTTGTGAAAAAAGAATGCGATTTTAAGTATATCCGCATGCATGGTCTTTTGACTGATGATATGGCTGTTTACTCGGAGGATGAAAAAGGAAATCCCATGTACAACTATATGTATGTGGATGCATTGTATGATTATTTGTTAAGCATTGGGGTTAAACCATTTGTGGAATTAGGATTCATGCCTAATGCACTGGCAAGTGGTCATCAAACAATCTTTTGGTGGAGAGGAAATGTCACTCCTCCCAAAGACTATAATAAATGGGAAGATTTTATTCGTAACCTTACCCAACATTTTACTGAACGTTATGGTGTGGCTGAAGTAAAAACCTGGTATTTTGAAGTGTGGAACGAACCAAATCTATCGCCCGGATTCTGGACCGGCACACAAGCTGACTATTTCAAATTGTATCAGTACACTGCAAAAGCCGTCAAAAGTGTGAATCAGGATTATAAAGTTGGTGGACCGGGAACAGCTGGTGCAGCGTGGGAAAGTGAGATGATCGATTTTTGTGTAAAAAATAATATTCCAATTGATTTTATCAGCACGCATTCATATGGTGTTCAACAGGGATTTCTTGATGAATATGGTCATAGTGGTACAGTTTTGAGCAAAGATTCGATGGCTGTAAGTGGTGATGTGCTACAGTCCCGAAAAGAAATTGCGGCTTCTGCTAAACCAAACCTGGAGTTGCATTATACAGAATGGAGTGCATCTTATACTCCTGCCGATCCTATTCACGACAGTTATCATGAAGCGTCATATATTCTGGAAAAAACCAAACAGGTAGGAAGTGCAGCCAATTCAATGTCATATTGGGTATTTACTGATATTTTTGAGGAACCAGGTCCTCGCTTTACGCCTTTTCACGGAGGATTTGGACTGCTTACCATTCAGGGAATTCCAAAATCAGCATTTTATGCATACCAATTTATGAATAAACTTGGAAAAACTGAATTGAAAAATTCAGATACCCGTTCATGGGCGACCAAAACTGATAATAGCGTTCAATTGCTTCTTTGGAATTTTACAAACACACTCCCTGATTCAGTAAATAACCAGACTTATTATGTGAAAGATCTACCCTCTAAATCCAAGGGTAAAGTGAAAGTCAGTATATCTCACGTACCGGCAGGAACATATACACTGGAGGTTTATAAAGTAGGATATCGCGTTAATGATGCTTACACACAATATGTTGACATGGGAAAACCAAAACAGCTAAACAGACAGCAGGTTGAAGAGTTGAAAAATCATAATAATGGTTCTCCTATTGTCGCTGAAACAATTGAGGTTAAGAATGGTACGCCATTCTTAAAGGAACTTGACATTCGCGAAAATGATGTTTTTTTGCTAAATTTAGTAAAGCACTAATGTATTTAGAAGATTATTTATAAATTTGTCGATGTTAGGTTATTAAGATTCTCCGTTTGTGGGAATTCATTTACTATACTGTGTCTTGAATCTAAACAAATTTGATTTTAAATGAAAACGAGTAAAATTAGAATTTTGCTTCTAATTGCAATTCCTTTCTTTTTGAGTTTTGGGTCGAAAGCTCAGGGATTGTATGTCGGAACCAATTATCATCCGCACGATGATAAAAATATCGAAAAAATCAAAAAGGGGCCTGAAGTTCCAACGGGTGTGATGGCACGTCAGATTGACAAAAACCATTATTTGTATCTGAATGGAAGCGGAGAACCTAAAGAGATTCCATTCAAAGGAAAAGCAAAAAGTATCCTCTTTGATAAAAACTACGATGGTAATTTCAAAATTGCCCCTTACGAACCGGAATTTATTGAAATAAAGTAATATTGGTAAACGCCTATGATAACCGAAATGGAGAAATTAAACGGTTGTCATAGGTATTTTTTGTTTCTGAAAAATCTAAAAATGCTTCCTTATTGGTTGAAAATCACTCTAATTTACTTCCCTATGAAAAACCACAAAAGACATCTTTACATACTTGGAATATTTTGGGTTATCACCTTCCAAAGTATTATTGGACAGTCATCTTATATTTTTCATCATTTAGAAACAAGTGACGGTCTTTCAAATAATTCAGTAAAAGCAATTTTAAGAGATAGTTATGGATTTCTTTGGATAGGAACTGAGTCTGGATTAAACAGATATGATGGATATGGATTTAAAGTCTATTCAATGCATACAGGCATACCTAATACTTTAATTTCAAATGATATAATAGGATTGCAACAAGATGGTTTAGGCAATATTTGGGTCGATTTTGGATATGCTTATATGGTTTACAAAAGAGATAGAGACTATTTTCTATCTGATGCAAAAAAGTTATTACTTGGTCTGGGCATACAATCGGATCAAAACTGCAAAGTGTATGTTGATAAAAAGCATAATCTATGGGTATTAAATAGAAAGTCGATTTTCGTTCATAATGTTCTGAAAAATACGACGCATTCTTTTAAATTAAAAACACCTTTAGTTGAGGCTGCTACAACAGAAATAAGTGATAATGGTGAATATCTTTATACCCTTCAGCCGTCAGGTGTTTGCTGGCAAATGAATAAAAATTCAGGAGTTCAAACGCCAATAGAATTGCCTGAAATTTTTAGAAAAAACCAAATGAATAATTCCAAGCTTTATGTAGATAACCATAATGGATTGTGGGTTTATTATAGTAAAGATGAACAAGTATTTTACAGAAAGGATAAAACTCAAGGTTGGAAATTGATAGAATTGAAATCTGAAATTAAGGCTCAAAGTAATATAATTACAATTACAGAGGATCAGATTGGCCAAATATGGATTGGAACTGATCATAAAGGTTTGTTTATCTATAATAAAGCTGATGAAAGAATAACAAATATTGTCAATCAACCGTGGAAACACACTTGCTTGGCATCTAATAATGTAAGTAGTATTTATATAGATAATATTGGCACTGCCTGGATTGGTCACAATAAAAAAGGGCTCTCATTTTATCATGAAAGCTTTCAGAATTTTATCAATATCCAGCATCAAGAATGTCCTGATATTACCACTATATTGGAAGATCATCGTGGGGATATTTGGTTAGGCACAGATGGTAATGGATTATATATCAAGCAGAAATCTAACAGTTTGGTGAAGAAGCTTCCTATACCTAACACTGCAATTGTCTCTGTCATTGAAGACCGGAAGGGGCGTATTTGGATTGGCACATATTTAAAAGGGCTGTTTTGTTATGATAACGGAAAGATTATACAATATACAACGAGTAATAGCAAACTATCAAATAACAATATATGGAGTCTGAAGGAAGATCGATATGGAAATATATGGATAGGAAGTTTAGGTGGGAAAATTCAGGAATTGAAAGCAAATTCAGATTTTATTAGTTCTCTGACAACACCCTTCGATGATCCCGTCCACGCATTGGATATGTTTTATGATGGTGGCGATAAAGTATATGTCGGTACTGGATATGGACTTTTGACAATTGACATAACAACCAACAGAAAAACCATGCATTATGGAAATAAGCGTGGAGATCAACCATTCAAGCAGCAACAAATATCAAATGTATATAAAGATGAGAGAAATATCTTATGGATTGGAACCAGAGATGGACTAACTATATGGGATCAAAAAAAGGATACAATTTACAAGTTCGATAAAGTCAACGGTCTATGTGACAATATAGTTAGAGGTATAATAGAAGATAATCTCAAAAATATCTGGATAACAACAAGCAACGGCTTATCAATATTGACTGTTAATCGGGAGTCAAATAATGTGTTGTCAATATCAAGCAGGAACTTTTCTGTAAAAGATGGTTTGATTAAAGATTATTTCAATAATCACTCTATATGCAAGCTTAGAAATGGAGATATTTTACTCGGATCAACTGATGGTTACACTGTTTTTGACCCGAATAAAATGACTGGTAAAGATCAGCCAGTGGCAAAAGTTATATTTACCGGATTAACTGTGGGAAATGATGTTATACAAGTAGATTCTATTTATAATGGACACAAACTGCTCGAACAATCAATTGAACTTACATCATCATTAACCTTCAAATATAATGATAAACTTATCTCATTGCAGTTTGCAGCCG
>Ga0302288_1000323_pt1 | contig 40803 bp, 31 predicted proteins | sample III_Fen_N1_1_FD_194549 | JGI IMG/M metagenome (GOLD analysis project Ga0302288, IMG submission 194549) | Peat permafrost microbial communities from Stordalen Mire near Abisko, Sweden - III_Fen_N1_1 | ecosystem: Environmental > Terrestrial > Soil > Wetlands > Permafrost | place: Sweden: Abisko...
ACACCTCTTCCCATCTCGAACAGAGAAGTTAAGCCCGCCCGAGCCAATGGTACTAGGTCTAAAACCCGGGAGAGTAGGAAGCCGCCAATTTTTTAAAGCCTCATCAAGTTCTGATGAGGCTTTTTTTTGTTCTTAAATGTAAAGACAATGAAAGGAATATTGGGATCAAGACGAATTCTTGGGGAGTTGATTAATTAGGCATAAATATTAGTAAATCTAAATAGGAAGAAATTAATGTCACGCACTGCTCTGCACTATGAACTTACATATTACTTAAATAAAATAATTACTAACTTTTTCGAAAGAATAATGGATAAATAATTGAACGATTATATATCCTTTCCCCATAACTATCGAAGAATACAAATATAAAAGAAGTGATAATTATACCTATAAGTGAGCCAGCAAAAACATCAATCATAAAATGTTCAGAAAGATACATTCTCGAATAGCAGACTAAGGTTGCCAAAAAAAAGAAAGAGTATTTAACCCATATTGGTCGAACTATTAAGGTTAAGCATAATAAAATTGCAAATGCTGATGCTGAATGTCCTGATGGAAAGCTATTAATTTCATTGGGTTCCAAACCTGGAACAATATATAAACTGTAAATTCCTTTAAAGAATGTTAGTGGACGAGGGGTTCCATAAAAAAAAACTCTCTTTAAAATACCTACAACAAAACCCGTCATTGCAAATGATGTCGTTGCAATTAAACTGTATTTAACTGAATAAAAAAGTAATAAAACAGCAATTAAAGCAGCGAAATTACCATCGCCTATATTTGTGTAAAAAAGAAAAAACCGATCGAAAAAAGGCGAATGTATGCTATTAATAAAAATATGGATATTTGCTTTAGAAAAACTATAAATAATATCCATAAAAAGGATTGCCAATACTAAATAAGCATTTAGGAATTCCTTCGATTTTTCGTAAAGAGAATACATTCAAATTTAAATATTTATTTTACCGTCTCTGGTAATAAAACTGCTTTTAATACATCGGTTGTATTGAAATATTTTGATGCAGCTTTTTTAATATCTTCGGCAGTAATTTCTTTTATTCTTGCTAAAGATTCTTCGTAGGTTTCTATCGTAAAATCTTCACTATATTGGGTTTCCATAACAGTAAGCCAATAGTTATTTTTCTTAAACGAAGTTTCTAAACTACGAATTTTTTGTTCGCGAATTTTCTCTACATCAATTGTTTCAGGACCTTTATCAATTAACTGTTGCATTTCTCCTTTAATCGTTAAGAATAAGGTATCAACAGATTCGGGAGCACAACCAAATTGAATTTTAACTGCACAAACAGGCTTTGGATTTTTTTGAACAACTTGGCGTGCACGAACACCATATACTCGACCTTGATCCTCGCGCATTGATTCTCGTAATTTTAAGTTTAAAATTTCAATCAAATAGTCGAGAGTTAAAAGTTCTTTTCTATCCCAAACTAATGGAGACGTATATTGTGTAAACGCTGTTGCTTGTTGTTCAATTCCTTTCTTAATTGTCACATTTAATTGACCTTTTGGGAATTCTGGTTGAAGATATTTAGGCTTTTCTGTAACTTGAGTAGATGGTAAATTTCCAATCCATTTTTGAATAGATGGTAAAATAAAATCGACTTTAAAATTTCCAACAAACATAAAGGTGAAATCGGCTGCATTTGCAAATCTTTGTTTATCGAAAACTAAAGCTTTGCCCATTTCTACTTTGTGGAAATCGTTTGTGTCGTTCATTAATGTGTAACGCTTGTTGTTATTATAAAGAATCTTGAAAAGGGTATCTGAAAAGATTGCTTTGGGGTTCGATTTTTGGAATGTAAGGTCTGTAATTTTTCGACCAATATATGTTTTATACGATTCAATATCTATGCGAGGAGCTGTGAATGTTAAATAGTTTAATTGTAGCAAGGTTTCGAAATCTTTTGGACTAACATCGCCTCTAACACCTTCGTTTTCGTTTGCAATAAACGAATGTAAAGATGCTGTATTTCCACTTAATTTCTTTTGTAAACTAATATCGTCGAATGCTCCTAAACCGCTTGTATTTACTAGGTCGGATGTTACTCGAGCGGTTAATATATCTTTATCGTCGCAAAGTGAAATTCCACCTGGACTAATTCCCAAAAATAGTATTTCATCGTTTTTCCAATTATTTGGTTTCAAAACTACTTTAGCACCGTTTGCCAATGTAATTTCTGTAATACCAAGAGTTTTATTTTCGCTTCGTTTTGTGATTTTTGCAGGTTCTAGCTTTTTGTCTACTAATGGTTTATCGGTATAGGTATCTATAAATTGTGTAGCTTTTTTGCCTTTGGCAGCATAATAGGTATCTAGAATTTCTTTTGATGTTGGAACAACAACTTTCTCGTTTTGAGGTAGCATAACTATAAAAACAACGTTTTCGTCAGTTATCCAAACTTTAGCTAGAGCATTTAATTCTTCGACTTTAATAGTTGGCAACATTTCTTTTGCATACAAGTATTCATTTTCAATACCTGGAATACATTCTTGTTTTAAGAAGTTACGAATATATTCCTCAACTAAAGATTTCGAAGCTGTTTTACTCTTTTCTTTAACTAGATTTTCGTACATCGACAAAATATCTTTTTTCTGTCTTTCGAATTCTGTTTGTGTAAATCCAAAATCTCTAACTTGATTGTTAACTTCAACTAATTTGGTGAGCGATTCTTTTATTTTATTCTCTTTTGCTGCTGCTTCCGATGAATATGAATCGGAGTTTCGACCCATAAATTCACTGTATTCCGAACCCGCTCCAACAAATGGTGCATCTGGTTTATGAGCAATTTCGTCCAGTCTATTATTTATCATTCCATTAAACAACGATGTCATTAAAATGCTTCGATAATCGCCAATGGTTGTCGTTGATTTATGAGGCAGTTTATAGAACATTTGAACAATGCTATATGGGAATTCTTTATCGGTTACGACACTAACCAAAGGTTCTTTATTATTGGGAATATCGTAGGTAATTCGAGGTCGTTCGTTAACTGGATTTGCCGAACGCTCAAAATACTTTTTAATTAAATGTTCAAGAGTATCAGGATTTGCGTCTCCAACAACCGAAACTGCCATTAAATCGGGGCGATACCAATCTTTATAAAACTGTTTTACAGTATCATATGGGAAGGATTCTAGGTTTTCTTTTGTACCTATTGGTAAACGATCAGCATAGCGCGAACCTTTTAACAAAACGGGCCAATATTGTTTCATCATTCTATCTTGTGCGCCCAGACCTAAGCGCCATTCAGAAATTACAACACCACGTTCTTTATCAATTTCTTTATTATCGAACAAAACATTTTGCGACCATTCATGCAAAACCATTAAAGCAGTATCAATTAAGCCAGGTCTATCTGTTGGAACCGAAAGCATATAAACAGTCTCGTCGAAACTTGTATAAGCATTTAATTCTGCACCAAATTCGATTCCCATTTTTTCGAGGAAATTTACTAAATCGGCCTTGGGAAATATTTTTGTTCCATTGAAACACATGTGTTCGGTAAAATGCGCCAAACCAACTTGCGATTGATTTTCTTGCATAGCACCAGCATTTACTGCTAATCGAAGCTCTAATCGTTTTTCGGGTTGTTTGTTTTGTTTGATGTAAAATGTCAATCCATTTTTTAATGTTCCTTTTTTTATTGACGGATCAACAGGAATTGGAGCAGTAAGATTTATGGTTTGAGCAAAAATAGTACTCGAAAATAAGAGTAAAAGGGAGGGTAAGGTTAAGAATCTTTTCATTTTTGGTATATAATTTTAATTAACGCAAATGTAACGAAGTATTTTGCAAAGTACTATTTTCATTTCGTCATTTTTGAAAAATATGTACATTGCAGAAAATTCATTGCAATTAGTTTTATAACGACAATGAGAATAAAATATTGGAAATGAAAATTACACTAATAGCAATTTCGAAAACCGATCAGAAATATATGCAAGAAGGGATGCAGGAATATTTGAAGCGTCTTACCCGTTATATTTCGTTCGAATTGATAGAAATTACAGATATTAAAAATGCCAAAAATCTTTCGAACGAAGAACAGAAAAAGAAAGAAGGAGAATTGATTTTGGCAAAGATCGAAAAAGGAAGCGAAGTTATTTTGCTCGATGATAAAGGGAAAGATTATACTTCGATGCAGTTTTCGAAATTATTACAAGATAAAATGAATAGTGGAGTTAAAACATTATCTTTTGTAATTGGGGGGCCATATGGCTTTTCGGATGATGTTTATGCCCTTGCAAATTCCAAGTTTTCGCTTTCACGAATGACATTTTCGCACCAAATGGTTCGATTAATTTTCCTTGAACAATTGTACCGCGGCTTCACGATTTTGAAGAACGAACCGTATCATCATGAATAAAAATGAGTGATAAATTTCTCAATAAATATAGAATTCCATCTGCTCGAGCTCCTTGGTGGGATTATAATGCGAACGGAATTTATTTCATCACTATTTGTACATCGGGACACGAATGTTGTTTGGGGAAAATTGTTGATGGTGAAATGATTTATTCGAAAATGGGCGAAATAGCCAAAGATGAATGGTTACACTCTTTTAAAATTCGATGCGAATTATTTTGCGAAATTTATGTTATAATGCCAAATCATATCCATGCAATTGTACGAATATCTAATGATACCGCCCGTAGAGACGCACGGCGTGCGTCTTTGGAGAAAAACAACGAATTGGCTAATGAAAATGAGATATTGTTACACAAAGATTCCGGTCTTAATGTTGATTGTGATAATGAAATGATGCATGAAGACGCACGCCGTGATATTTTAAATGAAGACGCACGCCGTGCGTCTCTACAGGGGGTTGCGAAACGATTGCCGAAATCTATTTCGTCGTTTGTTGCTGGATATAAATCGGCAGTCACAAAACAAATTGGAGTTTCGTTACAAATTCCGAAATTATCGATTTGGCAAACGCGATTTCACGACCATATAATCAGAACAGACGAAGAATACCAAAACATTAGTTATTATATTCAAAATAACCCGATAAATTGGGAAAAGGACAAATTTTATAGGTAATTCGCTTCGTAGAGACGCACGGCGTGCGTCTTATTTCAACAAATCTGATGTTATTCATTAATCAAACATCGTTCACAGACGCACGCCGTGCGTCTCTACAATGCTAACCCTTTGGTAACCCACCAACGGAATTGTATGAGTAATCCAGCTTTTGCGGGGCGAAATGTTATAACGTAGAAAAATGCCAAAGTCAACGAAACGCCCCATTTTATAAGTTCAAGAATCCAACTTTTTGTCAATTCTAATCCTCGATCTTTAACACGAGCTTTTTCGCTCATTCCAACACCAATTGCTTGTTTTTCGATGAAGGTTTTTGTTGCTCTTTCAATTGGAATTATATGATGAACAAATGGCTTTGGAGCATAATATATTTCTCCAGCTACTTTAATAATTTTTAGGTAAATGTCTTTTTCTTCGCCACCCATCATGTTTTTACCAACACGGCCAAGTTCTGGATTGAACATTCCAATAGTTTCGAAAATCGAACGACGGAAAATCATATTTGCACCAACTGGATAACGTTTACCTGTTAATTGTTTTTCTGTTTCGCCTAAATCTAAAGTCGAAAAAATGGGCATTAAAATGGGCGAAATCCAATTCGGTTCTGCGCCTTCGAAACACGGATATATTCGACCACCAATTAAGGTTGCCGATTTATATTTCTGGGTAAAGATTTGTATTTCTTTTAAATAGTCGGGACAAGCAACAGCATCGTCGTCGATAAACGAAATGTACGTTCCTTTTGCCAAAACGATTCCACGATTGCGAGCGTGCGAAAGGCCTTGAGCCATTTCTAAATAATATATACAATTGATTTTTGGATTTGCTTCGATAAAGTTTTTGCAAATCGAAGCTGTTGTGTCGGTACAATTGTTATCAATAAGAATTAATTCCCACAACGAAGAATCGAGCGATTGTTTTGTTAGGCTTTCGAGAGCCAGAGGCAAAAATTTGTCGCGATTATACGTGCAAATTACGACTGATATAAGGAATGTATCTTGCATTAAATACGAATTCTTTTATTGTGATAAAGGTTGAGCAAATCGTTTAACATCGTCTGCTGTAATGATTTTGTCGCTCAAAATTATAAGGCGTTCCATTACATTTCGGAATTCACGAATATTTCCCGTCCAACTGTATTCTTTTAAGTTTTTTATTGCTTGTGCTTCGATTTCTTTTACGGGCATTCCCATTTCGAAGCAAATATCTTTTAAGAAATGTTGCGCTAGCAATGGAATATCGTCTTTACGGTCTTTAAGCGAAGGTACTTTTATAAGAATAACGCTTAATCGATGATATAAATCTTCGCGAAAACGACCAGCAGTTATTTCTTCTTTTAGGTCTTTATTGGTAGCTGCAATAACACGAACATTAATCGTAATATCACCTTCGCCACCAACTCGCGAAATTTTATGTTCTTGCAAAGCTCTTAGCACTTTAGCTTGAGCCGATAAACTCATATCGCCAACTTCGTCGAGAAAAATGGTTCCATTTTCGGCTTGTTCGAACTTGCCTTTGCGTTGTTTTATAGCCGATGTAAAAGCTCCTTTTTCGTGTCCAAAAAGTTCGCTTTCGATTAATTCTGATGGTATTGCAGCGCAGTTAACTTCAATAAATGGAAACGCAACTCTATTACTTTGATCGTGAATGGCACGTGCTACCAATTCTTTGCCTGTTCCATTGCCGCCTGTAATTAAAACTCGGGCATCGGTTGTTGCAACTTTCGAAATCATTTGGCGGATATCGGCCAAAGGAGCACTTTCTCCAATCATTTGATATTTACTCTCGATTTTCTTTTTTAAGGTTTTCGTTTCTTGAACCAAAACAGTTTTATCGAGAGCATTTTTTAGGGTAATAAGAATTCTATTGAGGTCGAGTGGTTTAGCAATGAAATCGTATGCTCCCATTTTTATTGCGTCAACGGCAATATCAATGGTTCCATGTCCCGAAATCATCACAACAGGAATATCTGAATGTTCGGCATGAATTTTTTTCAAAACTTCCATTCCATCAATGCCTTCCATTTTTATATCGCAAAATATTAAATCGAAATGTGTGTTTTCGATTTTTTCAAGTCCGATAATTCCATTTTCGGCAACTTCGGCTATATGTTTTTCGAATTCAAGAATTTCCTTCAGAGCATTGCGAATTCCTCGCTCGTCGTCGATGATTAATATCTTAGCCATTATTTCGAAATCTCTTTTAAAAGTTTTTGTTTGTCAACTGGAACAACACCTGCGTGCTCGCAAACCAACCCACCAGCAATATTGCTAATTCTAGCAATTTCGGTTGCATCTAGTCCAGCAATTAAGCATAATGTTGCCACACTAATTACGGTATCGCCAGCACCCGAAACATCGGCAACTTCGCGAATGTGTGTTGGAACATGGTAAAACGATTCGCCATCGGTAATTATCATTCCAAGTTCGGAAAGGGTAACCATAAGATGACGAATTCCCATTTCGTGGCGGAATGTTGCTATACTTTTGTGAATTGCTTCGAAATCGTTTTTCTTTATTTCAACTTTTAAGCCATCGCAAAGTTCTTTGAAGTTAGGTTTAAAGAGTGTTACACCTTTATAGTCTTGAAAATTACGTTTCTTGGGATCAACGGAAATTGGGATTTGCTTTTTAGCTGCAATCGAAACTATTGCTTTTATAATATTTGGTGAAATAACTCCTTTATCGTAATCTTCGAAAATTATGGCGTTTATTTTTTGTTCATTTATGATATTGTCGATTTGCTGAATAATAGTTTCTTCTTGCTTTTGGGTAACAGCATAGGTTATTTCTTCATCAATTCTAAGACAATGTTGATTGCCACTAATAACACGGGTTTTCGTCGTAGTTTTACGTTCTTTATCGCAAATTATTCCAAGATTTGGCATACCTTGATCTTCGAGTAAGTCGAGGAAAATTCTGCCTTTTTCGTCATCACCAATTATTGAACATAAAATTGGTTTTGCTCCTAAAGCTTTTAAATTTAATGCAACATTTGCTGCTCCGCCTAAACGGTTCTCGCGTTTTTCGACCGATACAATTGGAACTGGTGCTTCGGGCGAGATGCGTTCGACCTTACCCCATAGGTAAGCATCAACCATTACATCGCCAATTATGAGAACCGAATAATTTGAAAAAGCATCAAATAATTCTTGAAATTTCTCCATGATTTACGTTTTAAAATACCTTAAAGCAAAGGTACATATTTTGGGATAGAAAAGATATGAAATTTTATAGCTTACAAGCATTTAATTTCTACAGTATAAATTGATAACCTAATGAAATAGTTACTGGCCAAAAATCGTGTTTAACTGTTACATAAGTATTTCCAAAACTGTTTAATTTATCTGTATAATAGGAAATAGAATTATTTCTTAAGGGTTTTAAGATTGCCAAAGTCCAAAACCCTTTTTTATTATATTTTGTTCTGATATCGATTCCAGCTCCTATTGTAAATCCATAATCGATTCTATTTAAGCCAGAGTTTCCTTTTACTACAAGAGCTGCATTATAGCCATACATAGCTGTCAAATATGGATGAATCTTATAATCTGTATAAGGCGTAAATCTTAGTCTAGCTCCTACATTATAGCCTAAACTTGCTATTGCATGACCAACACCGCCAAATATTCCGATGTTCTTTTGAGGAAAGTATAACACATTTACACCTATACCTCCATATATTTGCCCGAATCCCAATCCAACTGAACCTTGCCAAGAATCAATGAATTCTTTATCTGTCATTTGAGGTTTAAATTTATTTTGTAAAATGATGGTTCTAATGTCAGATTTAGCGACAAAAAACTTTCCCAATTCATTATCAACAGTCTTATAATAAACATTTGTACTATCGTTTTTTTTGATTTTACAAGGTATTTTTGTCCCATCTTTTTTAATAATAGTATCTTGCGAAAATGCGATTAATCTTGTTAAAAAAAGAAACGTTAATATTGCGATAGTTTTATAGTTCATTGTTTTCTGTTTCATTAAAATGAGAAATATTTACGAATACCAATCTGTGCACCACCACCAAAATAATATCCCGATTTGTATAGTAATGGATTAATAGAACATTGCAGGATTGGAGAAATATTTAAAGCTATTGAATTCGATAGAGAATAAGAGAAAGCTGGTTCTATTGAAATGAAAAACGCTACAGTAGCTAGTTTAATTTTTGATGTAGGTACAGTATTATTATCATCGAGCGAATAAATTTGACCGTATTTCTTAAATGCAAAAGCAGGTGTAAAACAAAGTCCTAAATCGAAATGCGATTTCTTCGTAATGGACCAATTATAAGCAAATTTGCATGGAATTGTTATCCAAAGTATGCTATAATTTACTGTTGTTTCCTTCACTGTGGAATGCTGAGTTTTGTTATACCAATGTCGAGGAATTGTAACCAACGAGGAATCGTATATTACTTTGTGAATTGTGTCATTTCCAATAATATAGTAATAATCGCCAGTTTTATATTTCTGTATAATTTTTACGCTGTCTTTTTGTAGAATTGAATCTACAGTTAGACTTGTTTCACTAATAACAGATAAACCGCGTTGCCAAAGCGAGCCAACACCAATGCTAAATGAAATATTGTTGTGTTCAATTCCTATCGATAAACGAGTAGACATACTTAAGTCGCTTAACCATTTACTGTTTGTAAGTAAATCGGAGTAGGTTGGTGCATACGCAATTTCGCTAAACCATTTGGTGTTACTTACAGCTTTTGTACTTACAGAATTTGTAGGAATTTCTTTTTTAATAAATGTTCTTACTGTATCGAATATTGTTATAGTGTCGAAAACATTAACTCGATTGGTTACTGTTTTGTTTATTTTAATGGTATCGTAGGTGTGAATAGTATCGAGAATTAATCGATGTTGCGTTGTTTTATCTATATAGTCTAACTGTTGTGTCGATGGTATAGCGGAAATAACATTAGCTTGAACAGGTGCTTGTAATTTATTTGTTAATACTATGTATTTCCCCATTTCGTAAAATACAATGTCTTTATTGTTAATGAGATTTTGCAAGATTTCTTTGATCGATGAATTTTGTAATTGTAAGGTTACAACCTTTTTCAAATTAAACATTTGGGGATTGTACATAAATTGTACTTCGGCCTTTTTTTCGATTAAATGTAAAACCTTCTCGATGCTTTGTTTTTGGACATTTATGCTGATGCGTTTAGATAAAAGCACTGAGCCGGCATACATTTTCGGTAAGCCGGCTCCTATGAATATCAACAGTATGATGCTCTTTATTATGTTCTTAAGTAGCTTTTGGGGCATTAATTCATTTGGTTGTCTTTTAGCAGAATTGCATTGTTTGTTTGTACTGTTTTAAGATTATACATAACCTTAATAAGTTCCAAAACCGAATCGAGTTTTGGTTCTTTAAGCGTAACCGTAAGTTGTTGGTTTTTATATTTTGAATCGAGAATTATCGATTTATCGTAATAATTTCCTAAAGTCGAAACTACTTCTTCCAAAGGAGTTGCATCGAATTTTAAGATTTTCTCTTTCCATGCTAAAGCATTTGCATAGAATGTTTTAATGTCGGAAAATTCGTTTTGTGAAAAATAAGCCGATTGACCTGCTGTTAAAATAATTGATTTCGTTTCATCTTCGATCGATTGTAATTGAACACGTCCTCGAGTTACACTAACAATTACGGAATCGCTATTTCGCGCATTAACATTAAATGCTGTTCCCAATACGCGAACTTTAATTTTTCCAGCTTCGATTTCAAAAGGTCGTTCTGCATTATGACTTATGTCGAAATATGCTTCGCCAGTTAACTGAGTCGAGCGTTTTTCAATAATATCGTTTCTATATTCTAATTTGCTATTTTTATTGAGTTCGACTTTACTATTATCGGGTAGGGTATATGCTGCTTTTTGTGAATTGTACGAGTATGAAAGATTAGAAACATTTGATTTTATTTGTTGTTTTAAGACGAAGAAAATGCCACTTCCTAAGAGAACAGTAATAATTGCTGCAACCGACATCCAGGGACGAAAAGCAATAGTACGAGATGATTGATTTGTTGATTTTTGAAATCCAGAAAATGCTTTTTTACCATCAAATGTTTTACGAATAGGAGCATAAGCTGTACTGTAAAACAACTCTTTTACACGTTGGAATTCAGCTTTGTGCAGTTCGTTGTTTTGCACCCAAGCTGCCAACATGTCGATTTCTTCGTTGGTCGCTTGACCAGCAAAGTATCGCCATAAGTGGGCTTCGGTTATTGTAAACTCGTTTGTATTCATCGTTTCGATATTTTATCGTTTCAATAGTAAAAAGAATATTGCACAATAGGCTCCTGTTGGAACCATGCCTTTAAGCTTTTGACGCAAAAGGCGAGTTGCATGGGTTAAGTGACTGTCGACCGTGCGATGCAAGATATTTAATTGTTCAGCTATTTCTTTGTAGCTAAGACCTTGCATCCGATTCATTTCGAGAACTGTTCTGCATTGTTTTGGAAGATTTGCAATTGCTTCTTCAATCTCAAGGCATTGTTCTTTACTAATTAGTTCGTCAGTAAATTCCCATTTTAGGTTTTGTAAATATTCTTCCGACTCGGTCATAAATCTCATTTTTGTGTCGCGCAATTTGTTAAGACAAGCATTATGAACGCAATGGAAAATGTACGTTCTTAAATATTCGGTCTTTTGCAATTTGTCTTGCTGTTCCCACAAACGAATAATTGTTTGTTGAACAAGATCTTGAGCTTCGTCGGCATCGTTAAAGAAACGAAGTGCATATAAACACAAGTCGGCAAAATAGTGGTCATAAATCAGTTCGAAAGCTTTCGATTGATTTTTGTTAAGCACTTGTTTTATGTCCAATTCTATTAGTTGCACTTTTCTTGAGTTTGTTTGCTGTCTACAAATATATTTACAAAATCTATATAATTTTCAAAAAGCGGAAGAAACCGATGAGGATTTTAAACCTCATCGGTTTTGTTGTTTCAGTTAACGTTTCACAAACGCTTTTCTCATGGTTTTACTTGGTGTTATTAATTGAACGAAATACAAACCAGCTGGCAATTCTTCGATTCCAATTGTTGCTTTTTCGTTTGTTGTTTCTGCCGAAAGTATTTTCTTTCCTTGTAGATCGAAAATATTTACTATTTGTAATTCGCTTGCTTCGAAAGTTATGATTGTTTCAGCTGGATTTGGATACACTTTTACATCCGAAATTTTAGTTTCTTCGATTGCTGTTGCATTAGTAATAGTGAAACTAGAACGAACATCCGACGTTTCTGTAGTTGCACTTAATGGTGCATAGTTTATTGTAAGTGTTTGATTTGCTGCAATTGGTTTATCGAGTTCCAATAAAAGCACATTTGGCGAACCAACTTTTTTGTAAACATGTAATACCGTATAGTTTATGCCAGCCTTTAAAACCGTTGTTACGTTGAAATCCGATTCTATTCCGCTATATAGTGGGAAATCGCCATTTACTGTAACTTCGAGTAAAGTACCACCAGCCGAAACCGTTGCGCTTTCAATAACAATATTTGGTAATACAAGTACTGTTGCGCTATCCATATCTGTATTATCGTTAATATTTATCGCATATATTTTTGTACTTCCCGATTTAATTCCAGTTAACAAACTTTGATTATCAACAGTTGCAATAGTTTGGTCTGCAATTTTAAATCGAATATTTACATTATTGAAAGTATAAACACAAGCTCCAATGTTTAGATTTTCGTTCTCGAAAATAATAAAGCGAGGAAGTATAAACGATATTTCTTTAAATCTACCGGTATAGAAATTAATTGAATAAGTCTTTGTAGATCCATCTTCGGCGGTTACATAAACGGTTGAAGTTCCTGGAATTCTAGCAGTATTTGAAATTACGATTTTTGCTCCCGAATTATTTGCAAGTGCTGTTATGGTTGGGACAGTAGTTGTTCCTACAGGAAGATTAACATTATACATAAAACTTGTTGAACTAAATACTGGAGCTAATAAGCCATTATTTATTGATAATGATTTTAATGTAGCATCGTTCGAAATAACTTTATAAGTTACAGTGTAGGTTTTTGATTTAGCACCATCTATAGTTGTTATAGTTATTCTTGTAGTATCGTTTATTGAAATGGCATTTGTTATTGTTACGGTTGATCCCCATTGATTACCTAAAACAGAAAGTGCAGGTAATGAAGTAGTACCAGGAGGTAAAAGGATTACTAAAGTACTATCTTTAAAACTCGATGAAGTACTAAGATTTCCAAAACTTAACGAAATATCTTTAATTCCTAGATTTGCTGTATCAACTTGGTTTAAAACCTGTTCTTTCGTAATATAATCACCTATTCGAACAGGAGTTCCATCACCACCAACAATCAAATCTTTAATGTATACAATTTTATGATCGTCTGCATTTCCCAAACTTCCATCGTCGAAAAACATTTGTATTCCAACTATTTTTGTTAAATCAAGTGCAATTCCACCTTCATAAGAAGTTCTTCCAAATAGAAAAGGATCAGTTTTACCATATCTACCATTCGAAGTTGATAAAAATGAAGCATTATATCCATCAATTGCTTGACTAACATTAAAATCCCAATTATAGTATGATGTATCTCCGACTTCTGGTTGATTTGCTCCCAAATAGTTCCAATTAAATTCTAGATTATGCCATTGACTATCGCCGTCAAGCCAATGTTGGGGCATAATACAATTAGATGTTCTTCCATTAACATCTGTAATTGTCATGGTAATATTAACTTTTTTATCCGATTTAGCGGCTATTGTAATTTTAGGATTTTTATCCATATTTACAAGTAATGAATATAAGGTATCGACATTAGCATTTGGAGTATAATTAACTTTACTATATCTATCGATCTGCATATCGTAACCAAAAAGATTTTTGGATGGATAATTTTCTGATTTTGTATACCATTCGAATTGGAAAGCTGTCCAGTTAGATCCACCTGTTGTGTTTCTAGGATTTATAAAATCGACTTTAATTGCAGGTTTCGAATCTTCAGTAACACCAGAGATTTCGTAAACTGGAAATTGTGAATTGGTTGCAGTTACCCAAGAAAAATATTTGCTTATTACAGCTTTTGACGTATCGATAAGATTAACTGATGAAACAGTATTTCCAACTATATTTTTTGTAACCCAATATGTATTTGCAGTATCATTTAGTCCTAGAGGTATTTTACCAGATAATAACGCTAAATCTTTCTTTGAAAGACTTGGATCAACAATGACCGATTGTATAAATACATTTAACGCCATTTTAAGACTTACAACGGCTGCATCGATTTGAGTTTGGGTAGCAGCTTGATTATCATAAACAGATTGAGCTACTGTAATTGCAGTTTGAAACATGGCTTTAGAACCAACTGGATAATTTCCAGCACTTGTTCCTTCTATTGCCGAAACATTTGCACTTACTGCATTCGATATTTCTGTAGCTAATGCAGTTTTATTTGGAGCAATAATCATAGAATTTTTAAATACATCGATAGCAATTTGAAGAGTTACCGTTGCAGCATCTACTTCTACTTGTATAGCGGTAGCATTATTTGCTACTGCTTGAGCTGTTTGAATTGCAGTATAAAAATCATTCATAGCCGATGGTGGGAAATTGCCTACCGATGTGCCTATAATTGCATTATTTGCAATGTTTTGAGCTTCTATAATTTTTGCGTTTAGCATTGTTTTATCCGGCGCAACATCCATCGAAGCATTAAATGTTACTATTGCATTTTCTAGACTTACTGTTGCTGCATCGATTTCGGGTTGCGTTGCAATTACATTTGTTGCAACAGCTTTTGCATCGTTAATTGCTAATGTCAATGCTTCTTTTGCTGCTTGTGGATACATACCAGAACCAGAACCAATAACTGCTGAATTTGCTATAACTTCTGCATTTGTTATTTGGGTGAATAATGTAGTTAAATCGGTATTATTAGCTTTTATAGTAACAACACAAGTAGCAACATATGATCCATCGACAGAAGTACATGTTATGGTTGAAGTTCCACTTTTTAAAGCAGTAACAACTCCATTATTATCTATTGTGGCAATAGAATTATCAGAACTTGCCCATGTAACTGTAGTATTTGATGCATTTACTGGCATTAATGTCGCTGATATTGAAAAGGTTTCTCCAACTTTCATATTTAATGATAAAACATCAAGTGATACACTTGTAACAGGTATGTATACTCCAGTATTTACTGTAATATTTACCGTTTGTATTTTACTTTGATCTTGCGCCGATATACAAGTTATTGTAACAGTTCCAGCACTTATAGCTGTTAATCGTCCATTAGAAGTTATTGTTGCAATTGTTTCATTAGAACTTGACCAAAGAACCATTTTATTTGTAGTATTCATAGGAATAATCGAGGCAGTTAACGTTTGTGTTTCTCCTGGATTCATTGTTGTGTTTGTTGCATTTATCGATAAAGATGAAACGGGAACTATTGAGCCGTTTACTATAATGGTAGCTGTTGTATATATTGAACTATTAGTACTAGATTCAGCTGTAATTGTAACTGTGCCAGGCCCTACTGCTACTACGATACCTGTTTGATTAACTGTTGCAATAGCTGGATTTGAAGAAAACCAAATTACTGTTTTATCAACAGCATTTGATGGAAGTATGGAAGCTGTAAGTGTTAAAGTTTCACTAATATTCATATACTGAATTCCTGTAGGAATAATAGAAATAGATGTAACAGGAACAGTTCCAACGGTTACTGGAATTTCTTGTTTAATATTTGGGTCTTGAGCCGATGTACATGTAATTATAGTTGTACCCATCTTTAAAGCAGTTACTAAGCCACTAGCCGATATTGTAACTATAGTATTATCGTTACATGTCCACATAACGGTTTTGTCTGTAGCAGTCGCTGGTGCTATTGTTTCAACAAGCGATTTTGTTTCTCCAACATTCATATTTATTGACGATGGAGTAACTATTAAACTTGTTACTGGAATTGGATTTACATAAACTGTTACCGATGCCTTAACTTTAAAATCGGCTATTGAATTAGCAGTTATTGTTACAATTCCTGCAGCTGTTCCAGTTACTACACCATTCATATCAACTGTTGCAACTGCTGGATTCGATGATGTCCAAACATTTGAAATATCAGTTGTGTTTAATGGAAGCATTGTTGTTGTTAATAGAATTGTACTTCCTATAAATATATTTTGTGTTCCAGATGGACTAATCGATATTGATGTTGGCATAATTGGAGTTACTTGAACAGTAGAGACAGCTTTTGTTCCACTGCCATCGTTTGCTGAACATGTAATTGTTGTTGTACCAATTCCAACAGCTGTAAGAACTCCTGAAGTGCTTACCGTAGCAATTGTATTATTAGCTGATGCCCAAACTACTGAAGGGTCGCTAGCATTTGCTGGTAAAACCGTAGTGGTTAATGCAATTGGTGCCGATGAAACATTCATCGAAATCGTATTAAGATTTACGGTTATTGATGTTACCAAAATTTGTGCATTCAATACGAGAGTGAAGCAACAACTTAGAATTAATAAGAGTAATTTTTTCATAATAAAGGTTTTACGTTCTTTATGGTTAATTTTTCAAACCCTTCCTGTCGAGTCTGTTTGCGAATAGACACAAAAAAGTACGAAGTTCCGTAGTGGGTTTCTAAATTTTTTTTCAATTATTTTTATATTTTACCATTCGGCTTTACATGCTTTCTAAAAACTATGATTGTTGAACCTCTACGAGGTATAAATTTAAAATTATCTAGCTACAATACTTAATCGCCTACGGTGAATGTAAAAAGAATTGCTTATGTCATTGAACTTGTTCAGCGTAGCTGATTAAGTATTGTAGAATATCATATGTAACAGAAAATATTCCGCGTCGCGGATTAACAAAAAGTCCTTTTTTAAAATTATTACACAACCTTTAAAGCCAAACGGCAATAATGTTAAATAAAAACAAAAAAGCTGCCCCGATTTCTCGAGACAGCTTTATCTGTTTTATGGAAATGTTTGAGTTATTCTATGATAAGTTTACCACTCACAATTTCGCTGTTTTTACTGTAGATTTTGTATAAATAAACTCCCGAAGCTAGAGAGCCTCTATCGATTGTAAAGCTTGTTGTGCTTATTCCATCGATAGCCATGACTTGTTGACCTAACGAGTTTATTAGTCTGAATGAAAGTGCATCAACATTCGTTTTTAAATCTAAACTAAAGGTTGCCGAAACACGACAAGGATTAGGATAAACGGTAAATGAATTCACTACACTTTCTTCGATATTTGTCCAAATGTATGGATCGGAAATAGCAATACAACCTTTTTCGTTGCTTACTTCCACCAAATATGGACTTTGAATTACAGGCTTAACCGTTTGCGATGTTTCATTTTGAATCGAAGCTCCGTTTGCTTTCCATTGATAAGCAAATGCCGCTGTCGATTTTAACGAATCGCCCGAACGAGTAATCGATGGTTTTGCAGGTAAGGTATTTACTGTAACATCGATTGTTGTTGAACGGTCGCTACAACCATTATTGTTCGATACTTTTACATCGTAAACACCTGTTTGCTTAACAAAGATAGAACGAGTTGTTTCGCCATTCGACCATTCGTATTTATCGGCAACGCCAGCTTTTAGAATTATACTGTCGCCTTCGCAAAACTCGGTAACTCCAGTAGCAGCTATAGTTGGCGATGGTGCTGTATTTACCACAATATTTACGGTGTTCGAAGTATCGGTACAACCATGATTATCGGTAACTCTTACATTAAACAAGCCTGCTGTTTTCACAACTCTTTTGTTTAATGTACTACCATCGTTCCATTTATAAGCTTTATAAACATCGGTTGTTAAAACAATGCTATCGCCTGTACAAATGGTGTTTTTCGAATTGTTCGATTGTACAAATGGTATTGGAAGATCGTACACTATAACTTGAGCATTTTGCGAAGTTGCAGAACATCCAAAGCTATTATATACGGTGATATTAAATAATCCCGATTTTCCAACCATAATCGATCTTGTAGTATCGCCATTCGACCATTTATATTTGGCAGAATAATCTCCTGTAAGCATTACGCTATCGCCTTTACAGAAGGTAAGTGTATCGCTTGCAGTAATTGTTGGTTGAATTGGAACGGGGAATACCGTAACTGTAGTATCGTTCGAAATTGCCGAACAACCATTTGCATCAGTAATTTTAACATAAACGGCTTTTGTTGCTGTTACTACAATCGATTTCGTAGTATCGCCATTCGACCATTTGTATTTGTATGCAGGTGTTGAGCTTATTGAAACTTGTCCACCTTTACAGAACGTTACCACTCCATCGGCAGTTAAAGTTGGCGATTTTGGTAAATCGTTAGCTGTAATTGTAACTACGGGAGATAAACGCTCGCATCCATTTTTCGCAACTTTTACAGTTATCGAATTCGATGCAACGGCTTTTATTCTTTGTTTTGTCTCGCCAGTTGACCAATAGTAGCTATCGAAACCTTTTCCAGCATCAAGCCAAACAGAATCGCCTTTACAGAATGTTGTTTTACCTTCTGCTACAATTGCTGGTTTAACATCGGTTACGGTAATTTTTGTTATATCAGATTTAACAGAACAACCAGCTCCGCTCGATGATAATACAAAATAATCGCCCGATTGTTTAACCCAAATAGATTGTGCAGTATCGCCATTCGACCAATTAATTTGAGATTTAACCGAAGATGTTAGTTTAACCGAATCGCCACCGCAGAATGTTAATGGACCTGCTGTTAAAATACTTGCTTTTAATGGTTGAGGATAAACATTTACATCGTATTTACGTGAAACATTTTTACATCCAAAGCTATTTCCAACAGTTACACCATAGGTTCCAGGTTGCGTAATTACAATCGAATCTCTTGTTGAACCATTCGACCATTCGTAGCTATATGCTGGACTCGATTTTAAAACAAGTTTTTCGCCAGTACAGAATGTAAATGAACCGCTGTGAGTTACAATTGCCGAATCCATAGCCTCATTAACATTTACCGTTACTGGTATTGCTGCAACTGGTTGCGATGCACATAAACTATTGGTAACTGTTACCGCATATTTGCCAGCAGTTGTAACTTTTAGTTTTTGTGTTGTTTCGCCATTTGTCCATTTATAGGTTGAATATCCACCACCTGCATTAAGTTCAACAAAATCTCCTTTACAAATATTAATTGTGCCCGAAGGAGCAATAACAGGAGTAGTAGAAATAGATGTTACCTGAATTGGTGCCGAAGATTTTGCGCAACCATATTCGTTACGAACAGTTACATAATATAATCCGGTATTCGATGCAACTATTGATGCTGCTTTCGAACCATTCGACCAATAATTATCGGTTGCCGAATTAGAAGTTAGCGTTACGCTTCCACCTTCGCAGAATACATTTGTATCGCTTTTACTAATAATTGGTAGTTGAACTCCAGGATATAAAGAAACTTTATAAGGAGCAGATTGGAATGCACAAGTGTTTGTGGTAACAGTTACAGTATAATCGCCACCTTTTTTAACATAGGCATACGCATTTGTATCGCCACTCGACCATTTATATTTCGAATAACCAGCACCGGCAAATAATTTTACGCTATCGCCATCGCACATCGATGCAACAGGTGCGCTAATTACAGGAATGCTTTTTATTACATTTACAGCAAATGGTAGTGATGTGTTTTTGCATCCTGCTGCATTTATAACGGTAACGGTATAATATCCACTTTCAGTAATCGAAACTTTTTGCGAAGTTTCTTTATTCGACCATAGATATTGAGCTTCGGTCGATGATGTTAAATCGACTTTGTCTCCGTAGCAAAATGATGTACTTCCTCCTGCTGTTATGACAGGAACCGATGGATTAAGATTAACAACAACGCTAAATGGTTTTGTAACTCTTGTACAACCACTATTTGTTATAGATAAAGTGTAATTTCCAGCTTTATTTAACGAAATTGCTGTTGAAGCGGAACCGTTACTCCATAAATAACTAGAATAACCTGGTTTTACCGAAGCAGTTACATATTCACCATCACACAACGTTGTACTTCTCGAAAATGTAAGTGTTGTATCGAGCGGAGTAACTTTAACTTGTGTAGCAACCGATTTTCCTGGACAACCATCGGCATCGTAGCCAATTGCTGTATAGAATCCCGATTCTTTAACATACAAAGTTTGTTCTGTGTTGCTTAACGATTTACTGCCATTTACCCAATTGTATTTGGTCATTCCAGCAGTAGCTTTTAATTGAATGCTATCGCCTTGGCAGAATGATGTCGATCCTGTTGCAGTAATAGTAACAGTTGGCGAGTTTTTACAAGCATCAACAAATACAACAGTAGTAAATGCTTTACTCCAAACATCATCGAAACCTTTAAAACGAACGCTTAAGCTATGTTTTCCAACATTTAATAATCCACTATTTAGAGCAAGTTTACCTTGTTCAATAGCATCGTTGTAATTTCCATCTAACGATAAAAATGGAGTTCCATTTCCTTCGCCTGGATCGGTATCGTAGAATAATTCGCCAGCAACAATTTGTAGTTTACGGGTAATTAGTTTATCTTCTACACTAATAGTTGTTTTAAAAACTTTACCCCAAACGCCGTTTTTGTCTTTAGCGCGAATTCCAATTGTATGAATTCCTTTTTTGTCAATACTGCCCGAATTTAAAATAGTAGCTTCAATAGCATCGTTATAATTGCCATCGAATGCAATAATTGGAATTGCATTTCCTTCGCCTGGATCGTTATCTAAGAATAACTCCATTTGCGAAATACCAATTTGTCGAGGAATAGAAGCATTTTCGATACTTACCATTGTGGTAAATGTCGTACCCCAAATTCCATTTGCATCGGCAATTCGAACCGAAAGGCTGTGAATACCTGGTTCGGAAGGTGTATTTAGATTTGATTTTAAAGCTGTTTCAATGGCATCATTAAAATTTCCATCAAAACTTAATAAAGGGGTAGCTTTTCCAGTTCCAGGATCTTTATCCCAAAACAATTCGGCCATTTTAACTTGAATTGCTCTTGGCGATAAATGTGTCTCGATACTTACAATTGTTGTAAATACTTGTCCCCAGTTACCATCGGCAGCTTGAACACGAATATTTAAACTATGTTTTCCAATAGATGGAACAGCAACATTCGATTTAAATAGTTCTTCTACGGCATCATCAAAATTACCATCGAAAGCTAATAGACTTGTGCCTTTGCCTGTTCCAGGATCTTTATCCCAAAATAGTTCGGCAGTTGTAACTTTAACAGTTCTTGGAAACGAATGATCTTCGATACTTATTGCTGTTTTGAAAACAGAACTCCATTTACCATTTACGTCTTTAATTCTTATGCTAAATGAATGTAAACCTTTTGATGGAACCGCAATATTTGAATTCCAAAGCGTTTCCAAAGCATCGTTATAATTGCCATCGAAGGCTAAAAGGGTTTTACCGTTGCCTTCTCCAGGATCTTTATCCCAGAAATATTCGCCGGCAGCGATATTTTTTTGAATGGGTAGAACGGCAGCTTCCACACTGAAAACTGTTTTGAAAACCGGTCCCCAATCAAGTGAGTCTTTTACACGAACACAGAATGTGTGCATTCCTGGTTTGGTTACAACTATTCCTTTGTCGAACAAGGCTTCGATGGCGTCGCCTAGTTTGCCATCTTCGGCTTGCAAGGCTGTTGCTAGTCCAATTCCCGGGTCTGTGTCGATAAAATATTCTGCTTTTGTTACTTGCGGCTTATGCGTGCTTTGCCCGTTCAGAGCCGACACCATAAGCATAGCCATAACAATTGCTACAATATATTTTATCTGTTTCATATACGACAGATTACTTTTATACATTATCTATAAATATATTATCTGTCGAAAGCTTCTGCTTTAACATTAATGGTGTTTCCAATAATTACACGACGTGGAGCTTGAATAAAATAAACTCTTGCAGAACCTGTAATTGGGAAGAAATTGTCGAGTGTAAATGAACCACCATAAGCTCCAACATCATTGCGTGTTAAATTAATGTCATAATATGTTGAATCTGGATTTCCACCATCAATTGCATCAGATAAAGCTGCAAGTTTACCATCGTTGTCAATTGTTGCATTGCTGTTTAGGTTGTTTGTTCCATCATCAGTTATACCTGTTAATGGAGTTGTTACATTTCCAAAAAATGCGTAGCTATTAGAAATAACTCCTGCATTTGTTCCAATGGTTATACCAGAAGTAATTTTAGTTGTTGCTGTTCCAAGTATTAGATTATTTGTTAAATCGACAAAACTATTCGATAAAACACTAAATAAATGTATTGCAGTATTTCCTTTTAAACTATAAATTGTGTTGTTTGTAATTTGATTACGACCAGTTGACGATTGTTTTGTTGTATAAATTTCAATACCGTAAACAGCATAATAAGAAGCTCCACCAATACTTAAAAAGTTGTTTTGAATTGAAAAGTATTGAGAACTGCTATTCCAACGGATTAAGTCGTAAGCATAATAATACTCGTAGGTTTGGCTTATTTTGTTGCCAATAATCATAATTGTATCATTTGTACTTGCAGCATCTGTAGTAACACCAATTGAATAACCTTTTGATGTTGGAGAAGTAATACTATTCCCAATTACTTTCCCATAACGTAAATTAACATAGCCATTTATAACGCTAGAAACAACTTGAACATTAAAATTGTCGTAATCGAATTTAACACTTCCACTAGTTAATTCACAATTCACAACTTTAACTTCGGTACGAGCTCCTGCAGGCGATGCACCAGTTGTTGTAATATCGCCCGAAAGATCTTTCATTCCAAGAAAGGTTACTGTCATTCCAACTGATGGTGTAATTGTTATAGAACCATTTACGACAAATTTTTCTCCTTCTTTGTTGCTTAAAAATTGTAAACTTTTGATAATAGCAATATTTTCACCATAAGGTGAACCGCCCGATTTTGGGGTTACAAAGATTCTGTCACCATCTTTAGCGGCAGTTATTGCATCTGTAATAGTTGCATAAGCACCACCGGCACCATTTTCTGCAACAAGTAAGTCAGCAGCAAACGATTTTGCTACTAATCCAAGGCTCATTAAAGCCAATAAGTAAAAGCGTGATTTTAGTTTCATTGTTTTGGTTTTTTAGTTATACATTTAAAAATTGGTTACAAAAAAACATAATATAGGTAGACGAATATACTTATTTGTCTTTAAGCTATATTACAACAAATGTAATGTAAAATTATTTAAATGTAAACAGTTATTTACTAACAATAGAAACTAAATAGATATTTAAGCCTTAGGTATTCAGTGTTTTAGGCATTTTACTTATATCCTATTAATTTGATAGGCAATTCTTGTGTCTTTATCCTATTTTAACAGATGTCATGGTCAATGACCCCATTACAGCCTTATCATTAAAAAACGAAATAGCTTCGTTTTCTTTTTGTAAAGCAAGTACGTAGAGTAATGGCAAAAAATGGTCGGGCGACGGAATTGCCATTTGTACTTCTTTACCAAGCGTTATATAATTGCAAAGTGCTTGATGATTTTTTTCGAGAATTAAATTTTTAAATGTTTCGTTAGCTTGTAATGCCCAATCGTAGCCAAATTCGGGTTCGTTCATTTTGTGCCAAGCTACCATTCTTAGGTTGTGAACCAAATTTCCACTTCCAATTATTAATACTCCTTTATTTCTTAAAAAATCTAATTCTTGCGCAAGTTCGTAATGATATTTTGGCGATTTATTATAATCTAAACTCATTTGAACTACTGGAATATCTGCATTGGGATACATGTTTTTAATTACAGACCAAGAACCGTGATCGAGCCCCCATTTTTGATCGAGTTCGATTGTCGATTTTGTAATGGTTTTCTTTGTTTCGTATGCCAATTCGGGACTTCCTGGAGCTGGATATTCAACTGCAAAAAGTTCTTTTGGAAATCCACCAAAATCGTGAATTGTTGGTGGATGAGGCATTGCTGTAACAAACGTTCCATTTGTTTCCCAATGTGCCGAAATACAAAGAATAGCTTTAGGACGCAAAAGCGTTTCTCCAAGTATTTTCCACGATTGTGTAAACTCGTTTTCCTCGATTGCATACATTGGATTTCCATGTCCAACGAACAAAACTGGCATTCTTTGTTTTTCGTCAAATGATATGTTTGCTGATTGATTCATGGTTTCAAAGTTTTAAATTAATATGTTTTTAAAAATGTTTAAACCTGCCAGCATTCGAAACGCTGGCAGGTTTAAACATTAAGGAACTTGCACAAATTCTAATCGTAATTGCATTTCTACATTATCGGCAACTACCATTTCACCAGCTTCTGTTTTACCAGTCCATTTTAAATTATAGTCTTGACGATTAATCGTTAATGTAGTTTTAAATCCCGATTTTACATTTCCATAAGGATCTTTTCTTGTTCCACCATACGTAACATCGAAAACTACTTTTTTGGTAACATCTCTAATGGTTAATATTCCCGTTAATTGATATTTATTTTCCGATACTTTTTTGAACGATGTGCTTTTAAAAGTCATTACAGGGAATTTTTCAGCATTAAAAAAATCATCAGATTTAAGATGTTTATCTCTCATTTCGTTGTCGGTGTTGATGCTGTTTACATCTACAGTAAATTCAATTTGAGCATCATTAAAATCTTTTCCTGGAGCGTTGATTGTTCCGTTGTAGGTTTTGAAACTACCCTCAACTTCCGAAATCATCATGTGTTCGACGGTGAATTTTACACCTGAATGAACATTATCTACTTTCCATTTCGATTGTCCAAACGACGACATTCCCATAAATACCATAAATGCCGTACCGACTGCTGTTTTACTTAACGTTTTCATAATCTTATTTTTAAAATTGTTACTAATTTGTATATAGCAAAGATGCGACATCCAAGAGGTCGAACGGTAACAGTTTTAAGAAAATGAGTGGTACTTTTAGGAAATGATATTGCGCGACATTTCGCGAAATTCGGTTGGTGTGATGTCTGTTTTGTTATGAAAAACCCTTGTAAAATATGACTTTTCGTTATATCCAAGTTCGAAACCAATTTCGGAAACCGATTTATCGGTATGTAAAAGCATGCGTTTTGCTTCTATCAATTTTCGTGTTTCGATTATTTCAGATACACTTTTTTGAAAGTTATTTTTACAGATAATGTTGAGGTTACGATCCGACATATTCATTTTATCGGCATAAAATGCTACTCCTTCAGCTCGTCTATAATTTTCTTCCAAGATTTTAAGAAATGTATTGAAAACGGTTATTTGCGACGATTTTGTAGTTGTATCGAGAACTAAATTTCGTTTCCTTTCGGCATCTATCATAGAAATAAGTCCACTTGTTAAATGCGAAATGGTTTGATAATCAATATCATCTTGCTTATATTCGTTTTGTATTATTCGACATAATTCTATAATTCTAATAATGCAATTATTCTGAGCTAATGAAACATTAGTAGTTTCGAAGAAATTGGAATAAAAGTTTAATTTTGATTCAGGAATAAATTCCGATTTATAATTTACAACCCATCCGCGTAAATTTTCGTGAGGAACGAGTTTATGCATTTTCCCCATCGAAACATAACATGCCACTGGAGCAGTAACAATTTCAACTTTAAAATCGATAAAGTGCTCGAGACTTCCTTCTGTTACAATAATCAATTCCTCGAAATCGTGTAAATGTGCATTGTAAGGTCTCGACATTATTTCTGCTACAAGTTCTTTTGTTATTTCGAAAATGTGGAATTGCGTTTCCATAAACCTTTAATTTTTGATTTTAAAGATACAGAAAAGACAGATATCTTAATCATTTAAATTAAACCATATAATGAATCTAATGGACTGTGCGCTTTAACTTCGGGACATTGAGCAATATGAAGATAAATCATAGTTGTTCGTAGTTCCGAATGTCCAAGTAATAATTGAATCTTTTGAATATTAACTCCTTCCTCGAGTAAATGTGTTGCATAACTATGTCTTAAGGAATGGATACTAATTTGCTTAGCAATCTTTGTTTTCTTTACATTTTTATTAATTATCCAACCTAAACCATGAACACTAAATCGCCCATCAGATGTATTTCCATTTAATAGCCATTCTTTGGGATTTTCAGCTGCAATATAGATTCTTAAACCTTCTGAAATAAATTCTGATAAAGGCACTATACGATCTTTCTTGCTTTTACTTTGCCTAATATGAATGCTTTTCCGTTCAAAATCTATATCTGAAAGTTTTAGATTTATCAGTTCCGAACCTCTTAATCCTGCTGAATAAATCAATGCAAGTATTATACGATGTCTAAGTAATTTTGGAGCAGAGAGCAATTCTTTAAGTTCAGAGCGATTAAGGATGTTTGGTAATTTTGTATCGGCTTTAATTTGAGGCAAATTGATGGCACGTTTTTGTTGTCCAATTATTCGATAATAATTTCGCAAACCATAAACAGCATGTTTAAAAGTACTACGAGAACGTGATTTTGTTACTAATCCAACAAGATATCCATTTATTTCTTCATCGCTTATATGTTCTGGCAGACGGCCAAAATGCAACGAAATCAAAGACATAAACCGAATGTAATTATTAAAAGTACTTTGACTATGATCTTTAAGAATTATATGCTGTTGCATTAAATTATAGACATGGTCAAAACCTTCAATCTGATTTCTAGCTTTTGTGATGAGAGATGGTTCTAATTTTTTTTCATATATCTAATTTTAACATTTTACAATTTGCAAATGTTAAGAAATATGATGTAATAAAAAAACAAAAGCACCTGATTATCAGGTGCTTTTTCTGTGGGCCCAGTAGGGCACGATCCTACGACCCCCTGATTATGAGTCAGGTGCTCTAACCAGCTGAGCTATGGGCCCAAAATTTTCGCTTTGGGAGTGCAATATTACGGAATATTTATATAAATTTCAAAAAAACGAATTAATAAATAATTTTGTTTTTTAAAAGATTAAAAACCTGACATTTGAATGTAGGATTATTGCTTAAAACATTGTAAAAACAACAATAATCGAATGTTTTAATATTCGATTATTTACAATACAATACATTTATCGAAGTGAATTGTCAATTATTTAATGTATTGTTACCAAAATATTATCCCGACTTTCGTAATAAATTTGGATTAGCTTTAAAGTTTGTTTGATATTGGTGACTTGAAAGATATCGTTCTTTTGCACCTTCTAATTCGGAAGGAAATACAAATATTGTAGTTCGGTTATCTATTCGTACAGGTACCTTAACATTCTCTAATTCTTGAAGTTTCTGTGCTTTGTCGTGTACTTTAGACAATTGCTGTTTAGGTAAAACACCTTGATTTAACTCATTTTTCATAATCGTTGGTATAATATGTCTTTTGGACGATATATGTTTTTATTACTATCATTATAAACGGGTTTTTATTGCTCTTATTTTATTCAGGTATATAAAGCTGTGATTTATTTGCATAAGATATGAAAACTTGACAAGTTTAATCTATTTTATTCAATAAAAAATTTAGACTAAGGTAATTATGCTTACTATAAAAGGGATAAAAATTATTAAAGTTCGATAAATATAAAATGTGCTCTTTACAAAATTCAATTTTTTGCCTAGGGCATGAGTTTATTACGGAATAATTATATAAATTTCGAAAAAATATAATTTATGGAAATGATCCCCTCAAATGTTAAAAATATCATCTTCGACTTCGGTGCTGTTATTTATGATATTGATGCTGATAGAACTGTTCAAGCTTTTAAAGCCTTGCAAATTACTGAGTTCGATTCTTTTCAAGATTTCCTCTCTTCCCATTCAGACGAAAGTTTGTTTGCCGACATTGAAACTGGAAAAATTTCTCCTGCACAGTTTCGCGATACAATTCGTTCGTGGTCTAAATACAAATTAACCGATAAAGCCATCGATTTTGCATGGAATGCCATGCTAGTTGGCTATGTAAAAGAGCGGCTCGATTTGCTTTGCGAGTTAAAAACAAAATATAGAACTTTCCTTTTAAGTAATACAAACATTATTCATTGGGAATTTTTTACAACTCAACTTAAAGAATATGGTTTTTCGGGACTCGACGAATTTTTCGAAAAAGATTATTATTCGCACGATTTAAAAATGCGAAAACCAGATTTAGATATATTTAAATTTGTTCTTAACGATTCGAAACTCGTTGCTCGCGAGACTTTATTTCTCGACGATAATCTTAAAAACATTGAGGCTGCTCAAATGGCTGGTATACCCTCTATTCAGATAACCAAAGATTTAGATATTTTAACCGTATTTGGAAAGAAATAATTATTCCTTAACAAATTGCATATCTTGATTGTCGAATAGCATTACGTATTTATATTTATCAAGCTTTTTGAGACTCGAAATGTCAACTTTATTTCCTGTCCCTTTTAATTGCAATTTTCCAAAAGCATCGTAAATTTCGTACATAGTTACATCCGAAAATACAATTTCGGATGTGATTTTTTTCAATGGAGTAAATGTTACCGGAGGAGCCATATTTCGGAATTTAAACACCTTCGAAATTCTTGGAACTTTTGAAAAATCAGTTTGAGAAACTCTAAATTGATTATCGCCCGAACACATGGTAACTTGCATTTGATAATTATTTACCGTTGCTGTACCTATTCCTGATAATTGTCCAACCTTTACCCATTTATTCCAACGAAATTGCTCTATTATAAAGGTTAAAACGCCCGTTTCTCCAGTTGTTGTAAATGTTAATTTATTCGTTTTAGGATCGACTTTTAACGCAGTTACAGTAAATGTGCTTTTTGCATTTAACACTTCTGGATTTAAAATTTTTGGAATACAACCATTTTTATGAGTAATATCGATTTCGATCTTTTCTCCAATTTTAAAATCAAATACCGAAAGATTTATTTCAAAAGCATTCGAGTTAATTTGATCGTTACTTGCTGTTCCATTTACCTTTACATCTGTTATACAAAACGAACCGCCACCAGTCGATGGGTTCATTACTAATAGATTTTTACCTTGGTAAATGCCTTCCAATTTCATTACTTCCGCAAAATTCGAAAGGCAAATTGTAAATGCTAAAATTGTTAACCCTAAACGTTTCATGGTTTTAGTTTTAAATGTTTATTCATCATCTTCATCAGAATCAATATCTTCGTATTTGTCCTTTTTCTTGGTAATTGTGGTATTGCCTTCAACAACTAGAACAATTTCGCCTTTTAATGTATGTGTTTTGTAATATTCAATAACTTCGGTAGCTGTTCCACGAGCTGTTTCTTCGTGCATTTTCGAAAGTTCGCGACTTACCGAAACTTGTCGATTTCCCCAAAATTCTATAATTTGTTCCAATGTTTTTAGTAATCTATGTGGCGATTCGTAGAAAACTAAGGTGCGCGTTTCGTCTTTTAATTGTAAAAATTTGGTTTGACGTCCTTTCTTCTGTGGTAAAAATCCTTCGAAACAAAAGCTGTCGCAAGAAAATCCTGAATTTACTAATGCTGGAACAAATGCCGTTGCTCCAGGCAAACATTCAACTTCGATTCCATTTTTTACACATTCTCGAACTATTAAAAAGCCAGGGTCGGAAATTGCTGGAGTGCCAGCATCGCTTATTATTGCAACCGTTTGGTTTTGCAAAATAGTTTCGATTGTTTTCTGCAAAGTTTTGTGTTCGTTGAATTTATGATGCGAAATCATCTTTGTTTGTATGTCGTAATGTTTGAGAAGTATACCGCTAGTTCTGGTATCTTCGGCAAAAATTACCGATGCTTCTTTTAGAACTCGAATAGCTCTAAAAGTCATATCTTCGAGATTGCCTATTGGCGTTGGAACAATAAAAAGTTTAGCCATCGTTGCTTAATATCTGCGTTGAACGATTTCTAAGAATTTTTTCACCATTGCATTTTCATAATCCCACTTGTAGGTTGCTTTTAACCATGCAACTGCTTCTTCGAAAGTATCGAGATCGTCTAGGTCGCTAATGGTTTTTGCAAATTCTTCGCTTCTATCCTTGAACAATTGTTTTTGAAACATTAATCTGTCGCTAAATGTTAAACCAGCCGAAATGTTTGGAATTTTTGTGTGACTTAATTTTGCAGCTAAAGATTCTCCAGCATTTATTGCTGGCTTAGTAATTTGAATTTCTATAACATTTGGCTGAGCTTTAACTTCTTCCAAAGGTTTTGAAAATATTGAAGTTGGTTGTTCAATAATTACTGGTTGTTCTGTTTTCGTCGGTTCAATAATTTGAACAACTTCTTTTTTTACTTCTATTTGAGGTTCTGGAATTTCTATTTTTTGTGGCTCTTCAATTTCCGGTTGTTCTATTATAATAGGTTGTTCTATTGGTTTCGATTCTACTTTTATTTCAGGTTGAACATCTTCGATTCTAATTATTAAATCGTCCTCATAGTGTTTCTGTGGCTTTGAAGATGGTAATTGCTCTGTAAGTTCAATTGGACTTTCTTTAATCATTTCTTCTTCGAACTCAACTTCCGAAATTTCTTCAACTATGTGATTTTGTATTGGTTCAATCTTCGATTCTGGAACTACAGTTTCAACTTTAACTTCTGTAATTTGTGGTAAAACAATATCGATGTTTAATGCAGATTCGTAAATGTCTCGAATTTTGGCTAAAACAACATCTTTATCTATGTTGCTAATTTGTGAAGTTTCAGCAATTTTTGAAAGTAATGATTGCAAACTTTCGAGTTGCGAGTTTATTTTTTGTAAAGATTCCATGTAAATAACAATAATATCAGAATTGATTGAAACAAAGGTAATAAAAACTTAAAATAACAATAGATTTTACAATTTAAATTACAATTTTGATGTTAAAAAACGAAACTCAATTTTAGTGAATCACGCAATTTTAAACAAAGCGAAACAAACAATGTTATTTCGTCGTAAATTTGGAACATAAAATTAAGAACAAAGATGCTCAACCAAAAGTTGCAACATAAATTGCTTCAAAAGCTTTCGCCTCAGCAAATTCAGGTTATAAAATTGCTTGAAATTCCTGCGTTGATGCTCGATCAACGCATAAAAGCTGAGATCGAAGAAAATCCTGCATTAGAAATGGAGGAAGATTTCGAAAACGATTCTGACGAACCAATTGATACTGACAGCGATTCTGATGAAAGTGAATCGGAAAGCGAAGAAAGCGAAACCGAATCGGAAATCGAACCTGATGAGCCAGAAATAAAATCGGATGATGAAGAATTTGATGAATATTTCGATGAAGACGAATATTCAAATTATAAATTCAATGCAAATAATGGAAGTCCAGAAAACGATAATAAAGAAATCCCATTTTCGGTTGGTAGCACTTTTCAAGAATTTTTAGAAAATCAACTTGGACTTCAAGAGATTACTGAAGAGCAACGTACATTGGCAATGTTTCTAATCGGAAACATCGACGAAGACGGTTATTTACGCCGTGAAATAGAAAATATAGTTGATGATATTGCCTTTAAACAAGGAATTTCAACTACAGAAAAAGAACTAGAACAAATTCTCGAAATCATACATAAGCTCGATCCAGCTGGTATTGGAGCTCGCAATTTGCAAGAATGTTTGTTACTTCAAATAGATCGAAAAGATCTGAAGAAAAGTACCATTAAAATTGCAAAAGATATTTTAAAACATTGTTTCAACGAATTTACTAAAAAGCATTACGATAAAATTATCGATAAACTCGATATTGGTGAAGAAACACTTAAAATGGCAATTGCCGAAATTATTAAGTTAAATCCAAAACCAGGAAGTTCGTTTAGCGATCCATTGAATAAATCGAGTAATAGTCAAACTATAATTCCCGATTTTGTTTTGGAAGATATTGATGGTCAATTAGAACTTGCTCTAAGTTCGCGAAATATGCCCGACTTAAAAGTTAGTCGTACCTATATGGAAATGCTTCGCGAATACAAGAATCCAAAGATGAAAAATCGTGGACAAAAAGAAGCCGTAACCTTTGTTCGTCAAAAAATAGAGTCTGCAAAATGGTTTATTGATGCAATGAAACAACGTCAATTTACTTTGCTAAATACCATGCAGGCAATTATCGATTTTCAAAAAGAATATTTCAAAACGGGTGATGAAACAAAGCTTAAACCAATGATATTGAAAGATATTGCAGAAGTAACAGGTTTAGATATTTCGACCATATCGCGAGTTGCAAATAGCAAATATGTACAAACCGGATTTGGGGTTTTTCAACTTAAATATTTCTTCTCCGAAGGTTTGCAAAACGACGAAGGCGAAGAAGTTTCATCGCGCGAGATTAAGCAAATTATCCAAGATTTAATAAAATCGGAAAATAAAAGAGAACCTTTTACCGACGACGCTTTAGGCGAAGAATTGAAAGCAAAAGGATATATAATTGCACGTAGAACCATTGCAAAATATCGCGAACAATTAAATATTCCCGTAGGCCGATTGCGTAAAGAATTGTAACTGTACGGGCAACCCTTGTGGTTGCCCTTCTTAAACCCTCGTGCTTTTCATAATTATAAAAATCCGAAAACATAATGAACACATCCATAATCAAAAAAGACCGCATTTTACCAATGGCAATATCAGGTTTTTTCCATCCTTTATTAATGCCAAGTCTTGGAGTTTGGTTTATCTTTAATTCGGGTTCAATGTTGTCACTTATAAATCCCGAAATTCAATTAAAAGTTGTAGCTATTATTTTTGGATTTACCTTTCTTTTTCCAGCGTTGATTTTACCTGTCTTTATCTATTTTCGATGGATGGGACATTGGGAAGCAACCGAGAGAAACGAACGAATTTTCCCAATAGCAATAACAGCAATAATCTATTATTTTACTTATTCGTTTCTTAAAGGCCACCAGGTTTTAGCATTTATTGCACTTTTTATACTTGCAACATCCATTGTAATGATAATATTAATGATTGCAAATTTCTTTACAAAAATAAGCTTACATATGGCTGGAATTGGTGGGATTTGTGGATTGTTATTGTTTATGAGTATTCGTGTTTCGGCAATTAACGGTTGGTTTTTTATTGTTGCAATATTTTTAGCTGGATTAATTGCATTTGCTCGATTAAAGCTGAATGCACATTCGCCAATGCAGATTTTATATGGATTTGCTGCAGGTTTTATTCCTGTTTTTACTTTGTTTTTGTTTGTGTAAAGCAACTCGAAACAAATGAATCGCACATTTAAACAAACACTCAATTGGTTTTGCCAAAATCTTTCAGGAATGTATCAAGAGAATGAGCTTCAAAGTCTCTATTTCCTTATGATGGACGATGGTTTTGGCTATTCGAAAACCTACGTTTTAACTCATTACGATTCACAAATTCCAGAAACTGAATTTCAGAAAATTGCAGAAATAGTAACTCGACTTCAAACACACGAACCAATTCAATATGTTTTAGAAAAAACTACCTTTTGCGATTTGCCATTTATGGTAAAATCTGGTGTACTCATTCCTCGACCCGAAACCGAAGAATTAGTGCAAATGATTCTTAACGATAATAGTGGCAAAGAAGGTTTAACTGTTTTAGATATTGGAACGGGGAGTGGTTGTATTCCAATTTCATTAGCATCATCACTTATAAATTCTAAAGTTACATCAATTGATGTTTCTGAAAAATGTTTGGAAATAGCAAAAGCAAATGCCCTACATAATCAGGTTTCTATTGAATTTATCTTGACAAATATTTTGGAAGAAAATATTCAATTTCAAGATTTAGATATAATTGTTAGCAATCCACCTTATGTTTTAGATTCCGAAAAAAATCTATTGAAAGCGAATGTGTTAGAACACGAACCACATCTTGCATTATTTGTTTCAGATGACGAACCTCTGTTGTTTTATCATGCTATTATTCTTAAAGCTAAGAAATGGCTTAAACCCCAAGGAAAATTATATTTCGAAATAAATGAACTTTACGGTAATGAAATTGTTTCAGATGCTTTATCTCAAGGATTTTCATTAGCACAATGTTTTAAAGATATTTTTGGAAAAGATCGATTTGTGAAAATCGTAAAATAGCTGTTAAAATCTTTGCAATACTTTTTTTAAACATCTTGGGAAAATAAGTAACTTGCAATACTTAAAACAGATATCCTATGATTAAAAAATTCCTAACGATACTCTTTATATTTCTTTCAACACTTGGCTTTAGCTCAAAACCAACGGCAATCGATAGTTTAAAATCTATCATTAAAAAAGAATCGGGAAATAAGAAAGTCGAAGCAATGATTCAATTGTCGCAGTTGATGTACGAGAAGAATCCATCGAACGGCATAAGTATTGGTTTCGAGGCTGTTTCTGTAAGTAAAACTTTAGCCGGTGATATTTATTCGAAAGCACTCGAAAATCTTGGATTATTATATCAAAAAACCAGCAATTACGAATCGACTATCGATTATTACAAAAAAGCATTAGAAAACAAAAAAAATGACGAAGGAATTACTAAAATCCTTGATAATATTGGCGTTTCATATGGCGAAATTGGCAAGTTCGATTCGGCACTTTTCTATCATAATCAATCGCTTAAAATATGCGAAACCACAGGTGATAAAAAAGGTGCAGCTCTTGCAATTAACTATATGGGGAATGTAAATATGCGAAGTGGAAATTTCGAAACAGCACTTAGCTTTTACCATAAATCTTTAAAAATTCGTGAAGACAATAATTTAACCGAAGATGTAGCTTCATCGCTCGAAAATATTGGTGATGTTTATAAAAAAATGAATCAATACGATAAAGCTTTAGAATATCTAAATCGTGCATTATTACTTCGCAATAAAAATGGCGATAAGTCGAAGTTAGCTTATTGTTATAATAGCTTTGGGAACTTTTATATGCAAGTTAAATTATTCGAAAGATCTCTCGAATATTATACAAAATCGCTCGATTTAAGGACAGAACTTGGAGATAAAAAAGATATAGCTGCTACCTATAATAATATCGGAACACTTCATCGCGAATTGCAAAATTTTGACAAAGCATTAGATTATTTCCATAAGGCTCTTGAACTTAGGAAACAAACAGGAAATAAAGAAGCAATTGCTGCCTCGTTTAATAGTATTGGCTCGCTTTATTGGTTAAAAAAAGACTATAAAAATGCAATAGATAACTACAAATTTGCTTTATCAATTCGACAAGAATTAGACGAAAAAATCCAAATCTCGGCGACACTAAAAAATCTAGGAATTATTTATAAAGACATGAATGATTTTCCCAAAGCAATTGATTATTATCAACAAGCAATCGAAATAGCTATAAATGTTAACGATTTAATTGGCGTTGCTTCGATTCAAAATCTAAAAGGAAATCTGTATAAAAAATCGAAAGATTTTGCCAAAGCAATTGAGTTTTATACAAATGCACATACTATCTATAAGCAAATAAATCAAAGAAAAGAAATGGCTTTAGTTGCTAATAATCTTGGAGAAATTTACTCACAAGAAAAACAAACAGCCAAAGCTATTGCAGCCTACAACGAATGTTATTCAATAGCAACAGAAATTCACGAAAAAGATGCAGCTAAAACCGCAGCTTTGGGACTCTCGAACTTATATAAATCGACAGGGAATTGTGCTAAAGGATTGGAATATTTTACCATTTATGTTGCTTTGAAAGATAGTATTCAAAACGATATGAATCGTAAGCGAATAGCAGAAATGGAATTCGAAACCGAGATTAAATTAAAAGATAATGAGCTTGTTAAACAAGAATATAAACTTAAAGGAACTGAAGCAGAGTTAAGTCGTCAACGTGCATTTATCTTTGGAACCATTATCGTTATTATTCTTATTGCATTATTTACAATGTTGGTTCTTGTTCAGTTTTCGCAAAAGCAAAAGGCTTATGTTTTACTTGCAGAAAAAAGCACACAACTCGAAGATGCAAATAATTTACTTGGCGATAAGAATAAAGAATTAGCAATTAAAAACGACCAAATTACTGATAGTATAACTTATGCTAAACAGATTCAGGAAGCTATTTTACCTCCCGATGAATTAATTTCGGCACATTTTCCACATCATTTTGTAATGTATCGTCCGAAAGAAATTGTAAGTGGCGATTTCTATTGGTTTACCGTACAGGAACAATATATTTTTATTGCAGCTGTCGATTGCACCGGCCATGGAGTTCCAGGTGCTTTTATGTCGATGATTGGTAATACATTACTTAACGAAATTGTAAATATTCAAAAGACATTCGATACAGCCGAAATTCTCGAAAAACTCGACAATGGTGTGATGAATGCTTTAAAACAAAAATCTGGTTCCGATAAACGTCAAGAAGATGGAATGGATATAACGCTTTGTCGAATCGACAAAAATGCGGGAATGGTTCAAGTAGCATTATCAAATCATCGATTGGTGATTATCAAGAATGGCGAATTAAGTTATTTGGAAGGTGATAGTTTTTCTATTGGAGGAATGTATAAGATAAAACAACGCAAACAAGCAAGTTTTACAAGTCATACTTTTGCAATTGAAAAAGGGATGAAGCTTTATATGCATTCCGATGGAATTATCGATCAATTTGGTGGAGACAAACGCGAGCGTTTCAAAACTCCAAATTTCCATAAGCTATTATTGAAAACACAACAAAACGATATGCACGAACAGTTTCTAGCTATTAATCAAGGCTTTGATAACTGGAAAGGAACCAATAAACAATTGGATGATGTGTTGGTAATTGGTATAGAATTGTAGAGACGCACTGCTTGCGTCTGATTAACAATAAATTATCATCATAGACGCACGCCGTGCGTCTCTACCAGTCTTATTTCGAATATCTTTCTAATAGATATTTTTTAAACACAGGATATTCGTTCACCATTAAATCGAAAATCTCTTCTTTATCCTCTAACCCTTTTAAACTTGCAGGTAATTCTGGATCGAAACCTAGAAGTTTTTCAATACTGTCGGGGAATTTTGCAGGATGTGCCGTTTCTAATGTAACCATTAATTGGTCGCTCGAAACAGTATGTTTTGCCAAATAATTATTTAAACATGTCCAACCAACCGATCCATGAGGTTCGAGAACTAATTTAAATTGTTCGAAAGCTTCTTTTATTGTCTCTTTTGTTGCAGAATCGGAAATACTTTGTGCAAAGAAATGTTTTTCTAATTCTACATAATCGGGTTGCGATGTGATGTTACCTTTTTCATCCATATTTCCACCAAACAATTCTATCAAACGAGCCAAGTTGCTTGGATGTCCAACATTCATTGCGCTAGAAAGACAGTTGTGCGATGGTTCAATTTTAGCATATTGTTTTGTAGTCAAAAGTTTTGGGAATTCATCATTTTGATTAACTGCAACTACGAATTTTTTTACAGGTAATCCCATTTTCATTCCTATTACACCACCCATCAAATCACCGAAATTTCCCGAAGGAACCGAGAATATTATTTCTTCGTCCACTCCTTGTTTGCGAAGTTTTGCATATGAGTAAAAATAATAAACGATTTGAGGCAAAAGTCGTCCAATATTTATAGAATTAGAAGACGAAAGGCTTAATGAATCTAAATCTTTATCGGTAAATGCTTGTTTTACTAATGCTTGACAGTCATCGAAAGTTGCTTTTAAAGCCACAACCGAAATGTTTTTGTGCAAGGTTGTCATTTGTTTGCGTTGGCGGTCGGTAACTTCTGTTTCAGGGAAAAGAATTACCATTTTTACATTGTCTAAGCCATAAAATGCATTAGCCATTGCACTTCCAGTATCGCCCGAAGTTGCAGTAAGTATCAATAAATTGCGATTTGCTTTCTTAAGAAAATGTTGCATTAATTGCCCCATCATTCTTCCAGCAAAATCTTTAAACGAAGCTGTTGGACCTTGGTCTAAACGCATAACATACGAACGATCGTAAACATGTTCCAATGGCACTTCGAAATTATATGCATTTTTGGTCATCGTTTGTAAATCAGAATCCGAAATTTCGCCTTCGAAAAATTTACGAAATACATTGAATGCTATTTGATGATATTCCATTGCAGAAAAAGATGCAATTTCTTCTTTCGTAAATGTTGGAATTCTATCGGGCATATATAAACCTCCATCGGGAGCTAAACCTTTTAATAGTGCTTCGCCAAACGAAACTTTAGGCGATTTTTGATTGGTCGAATAGTATTGTATTGCTGCTGACATAGCTTTTATATTCTTAAATAATGTATCGACAAAAGTAATGGTTTCTTTTTTAATGGAAAAACAGTTTATCGTATTAAAATGGTATCAAAAAAAACTTTTAAAATTAAATGGTTTAAAAATGTATTTTTTCAAATATTTTTTCTAATTTAGCTTTATTAATTAACCAATAAAAAATAAGGAGGATTTGCCTATAGTTTGATTTGTACCTTTTCTAATCTAATAAAAATTGGAGGTTTTATGGAAAGGCATCAAATGTCTGATGAACAGTTGGTAACAATGTTCGCAGAGGGTAATGATTCAGCAATCGAGGTTCTTATTCAACGTCACAAACGTCGTATTTATTCTCATATTTTGCTACTTGTTAAAGACAAGAATTTAGCAGAAGATTTTTTTCAAGACACTTTTATAAAAGCAATTAAATCTATTCGTGCTGGTAAATATCAGGATGAGGGACATTTTGTATCGTGGATTCAGCGAATTGCTCATAATTTGGTGATTGATTATTTTCGCAAGCAAAAAAACTATAAAGAATATTCGAACGATAATGGAGAATATGACTTGTTTAACAACGCAAAGTTTTGCGAAGAACCTGCGGAAGACGATATTATGCGAAAACAAACATCAGCACAAATTCGTGAGTATGTTAAACTTTTGCCAGAGGAACAACGTCAATTAGTTGTAATGCGTGTTTTTCTCGACATGAGTTTTAAAGAAATTGCAGATTCAACAGGAGTGAGTATCAATACTGCTTTAGGACGTATGCGTTATGCGATTATAAATATTCGCAAAATGATGAAAGAAAATAAACAGTTTGCTTAAAATATTTTAATTGTAGAGACAAGGCAGTACCTTGTCTCTACAATTGTTTTACACGAAATTTTGTTCTAAAAATTTAATACAATTCTTATTTGTAATTTTTATAACGATTTCTGTTAATTCCGCATCTGTTTTTCCTATCAATACATCTGCACTATTTCTAGATTCTTTAAACCAAATAAGAAGATTATCGCGTAAAGCTGGATAATCGGCTACGGTTCTGTATGCATTTACAGGATTAATTAAACCATCGAAATCGGAACCCATTGTCATTGTATCCCAGATTTCAGTTTTTGGGAAATTAGGTGTATTGTTTAATACTGTTGCGATATGAATTATCGTATCAAATATTGGGAAACTCCATGATTTATTCCGTTTTTTAGTATTACACAGATTAAATCGATTATCTTTTTTTATGTCGTCAAGTCTTTGTTTTCCCATCACAACTCTTTGGTCAACAGAAACGCCTATTAAACCTTTGCGTTTCGCTATAATAACAATTTCTTCGTCGCTGAGATTTAAATCCCAATTATTGTAATTTAAACTTTTATTATATTTTTTTTGAGCAGCTGTATGAGTATCATTATCGACTGTCGATTCATTCATTGTTTTATATCCATTTACCGCTGTATGGCTTGCAATTACTGGAATGTTTTGCGTAAAATCTTGAGTATAAAACCATTGTCTTGACGCTATGCTTAAATGTTTTACATCAATTATTATTGGTCGCTGTCCGTTATCTTTTCTCATTAATTCTTTCACAACTTCTTTGCCCATAGCAGTAAATCCTTTTCTCGATTTATCTTCTTGGTCGAGCATCCAATCTATTATTTGTGTAAATGAAATTGATTGTCCACATAGATAATTATAGAAATGATGTGCAAATGTTAATGAGAAAATATTGTTCGATTTAGCCCAAGCAATATTTTGTTTAATGGTTGTAAGTAATGCTTGTGTTTTTGGATTTGATAAATCATCTGCATTAATTTCTGCTTCAAATTTGTCATCGGCATCTTTTATTCCTTCTGTACTTCTGGGGAAAAGCGAATGTCCGCCTTCTATTGTAAGTACAATAGCAATTTTATTTTCAGTATTGTTAATAGCATAATTGCTATCAAGTTGCAAGAATTGTTTTAAGTCGTTGAAATTCGTTACTATTTTATATTTGCATTTAGTATTGTTACATTTTATGTTTAACTCTTTCTCGTTTTCATTTAAAATCATTGCATGTTCAAGCGTTAAATCATGGAAATAACTATGACTATCGGTTTGAAGCTCATTAATCCTTTCTTGTGGAAAATTGGTCATCAATTTTATAACATCATCGGCCAATTTTCCATCACTCCCTCTGATTCTCATAAAACCTTTTTCAATAGGGTAGAGCGATGCAAATACTATTCTAACGCCTCCGTCTATTATTTTAGGAATATCTGTTTGGGTGTAATTAGCTGCAATATCTTCTCTAATTAATGGATTTCTTGAATACAGCATACCTTCTGTATTTTCTTTTCCCATATTATATGGGAACAATGTTATGTGACTGTGTAAGTCTGCAAAAAACTGATTTGTCATGTTATTGTTGTTTTTATTATAAAAAAAATGCCGGATATTTTTTGAATATCCGGCACCTAAATTAAATCTTTTTATCTCAACAGCAGCACATTTCCCATAGTTTTTTTCTTATTACTTGTACTCGACGCTTGTCCTTCCCAAGCAGTACCATCGGCGAACGTAGCTTCGATTTTCCAGATGTAAGAGTCCATTTTAG